>Ga0065711_1000590_pt1 | contig 90816 bp, 52 predicted proteins | sample Hoacrofraction12_FD_59098 | JGI IMG/M metagenome (GOLD analysis project Ga0065711, IMG submission 59098) | Hoatzin crop microbial communities from Cojedes, Venezuela - Epithelial fraction 12 v2 (version 2) | ecosystem: Host-associated > Birds > Digestive system > Esophagus > Crop | place... | reverse complement strand
CTTCCTTCCTTCCTTCCTTCCTTCCTTCCTTCCTTCCTTCCTTCCTTCCTTCCCTCCTTCCCTCCCTCCTTCCTTCCTTCCATCAGAATAATCATGGACCTGAAAGTCCCATTCGGCACCCAATGTCCCTGCATTGCCTCTGGTCTGCCTGCAGCTCCACCTCACACTCCTTGCCTCTGCCTCAACCAACTGCTGGCATTCACCGAGAAAGCCCCTTGGGGAGAGCAGCAGATTACAGCTATCTGCTTGTGCTGCAAAGTCACACCGGGTCAGGTCTGCACTAAGCACCATCACAGATATCAAGTGTGTCCCTGGAAACACTGCTCGACTTTCTGAGGTGACACTTCTTGCTGCCAGGACTAGACTTCTCTCTTTGTGTAGTGCTAGGAGGTTGACTGCTCTCGCGAGTGGCAGATGTCAGTCAGGCAGTCAAGGGTAACCAGAGGGATCACTGAAATGAAGGACTGTACACTGCAGTGCAGTGTGGTTCTTCCAAGTATGTCAAGATAAGAAGTGTCCCTCACACCTGCTTTCAGCATGCTTTGTTGTCTCTACTCCCAGATTAAATTTGGTTCCGTGATTCTGATGTTGAACTCTAGGGATGGAAGAACAAGACCTCCCCAAAGCCGCATAGTATCGTCAGCGACATTCACCTGGGGGACCAAACCCAAGGGAAAATGAACAACTGTTTGCCAGGTATCACTATGATTCCACTGTTCCGAATGGTGAATACGCCGAAAGCCCTGCCGCTTTGCAGATATCCTCCCATAACAACAAGCAACATTTCAATCACATCAAAAATATTATTAAAAAACATTTTTATCTGTGTTATAAAGCTAATATTTCTGAGACAGTCACAACAGGCAGATGTCTTAAAACAATCTCCTGGTTCCACCTCACAATGAAAATAAATTCTGAAATAAACAAAACCAGAATAAAATTAATGCCCCTTATTTCCTTGTTGATCGTGTACTGGTTTTTTTCTCAGAAGCCTTCATTCTTTAGAGTTGGAGTACGCAGGCAGTCACAGTCAGAGAGGCTGAGGGCAAGAGGATTTTCTTTTTTCAGCTCATACTCTACAGAGATGAATTTTTGGATTTGTGAGCATAAGGAAAGATGAGCCACATCATTTTCTCTGAGCTTTTATCCTCTTATAAGATACTGTGAGCATGTATGGTTGCTTAAAAAACTGTTACTTACTGAAAATTTTCTAAAGCAATAGAATATAATGAAGTAATTTACATATACTGAGCCACTCATCAAGAAGGTGAAAGAAAAGTCCATGATATTAATGAATATTTTGGCAAGCTGGATTTTTTTTCAACAAGCATTCACTAAATTAGAGTGGTTCCATTTGTAACCTGAATACCAAATTTAATTTTGCTCTTGGATTAGGGTTGTTCATCTCACTCGTATCTCCTTACCAAAGAACTTTTTTTTTTTTATTTCATTGAGTGTGTAAAGCTGAAAACTTAGGTCACTGAAGTTCTCTGACACATTATCTGGATATTTGGGTCAAATAAGGTTTTGAACTATCTCAGTGAAGCAGGAAGTTGTTACCTATGTTCAGCTTATTGATAGGTAGGGGTTTCAACTTATGTTCAAGCAGTATGTGAAAAATCTTATGATCAAACAGTATATGAAAATTAATTCATTACTCTTTGAGGCTCATTGAGGAATGTGTCCTGAGCATACTGAGGCTTGTAACAGGGGCTTTATACGTCTCAGAGGGAGAAGTAGTAATGCTCTGAGAAAATAATGAAAAGAAAGAAAAAAAACAAGAAATTGAAAAAAAAATTGTGTTACAAATGACTGCATTGATATGTATAGATTTAGTTCTTTATTTAAACCTGTTGAAAGTTAGCTCTATTTAACTGGAAAGTGAATTGCAAAAGTAAAATTTTTCTAAGACAGAAGAACTGGTCCATCCAAACTATGCAGATTTCTCGTGCATGAAAAATTGTTGCAGGTAAGAAGATCAATAATTAGATGGTTCTCCTTGACGGCGTCATTTTGAGTCTTATTTAAAAAAGCTTATCAGTGTTGGTTTATTCTTTATCTAATACATCTTATTAATTGCTACTTGCATGAATAAGTGGTAAAATATCTTATTTAGAACAATGGAAAAACTACATATAAAATGAACAGAGACTTTAATATATGCTGTTATGGGGGAAAATTACATTCTCTCATACTCTTCACTTAAAATTTAATGCCTACTTTTTTTTATTCTGCTGAATAGAGAAGATCTTGGACTATTTTTTTTGCTGTTTGTGGTAGCAATACTTATCCCAGAAAATTTCCTTTGTTTGTGATCACAGCACATGTTTATTTGCACATGTATCTTTGAAGAACAGTGTGTGAACAGAATTAGATATAATAAGATATAAGATATTAATAACAAGAGAATAGTCAATTTTAATTGTTTTAAAGAAATACATGAGAATCAAAAACTAGTTTTGAATGTCTTGTCTAAGCTCTCTGCTTTTAACCAAGACAAAAAAAAAAAGGCAGAGAAATGAAAATTAAAAATTTACTGAGGGAAACACTACTCCAAAATTTTATTTAGCTTTTTTTTTTTTTTAACTGCAGAAAAAAAGGGTCTTGGGGCCTTACCAGTTAAGATTTGGTGGATTTTTGCAATTTATTTTTGTATTTTTTCTGTCAATACTGGAGATCAGTTAATCGTGTAAAATTGGATTGGCTTGATTTGCTTTTCTATGTACTTCTGACCTACCTCTGGGCACAGAAGATATTTATGATAGATTTGTTTAACTTTTTGATCTGTTAAAATTGTAATGGTCCTGGAGTCTGTGAACAATGCAAGAACAGTTTAAATCATCAAGAAAGTACTGCATCTATTGTAGTTTCTTTCAAGGGTAATGACACTTTCTATTATCTCTGCCAAAGTACTTCTGTGAATTATCTGACAAAGTGTAGCTCTTTTTTTTTTTGTTTTCATAAGTAGATCTAGAATTTTATGGAAACAATCATTACTTGCAAGCATTTGCCAAACAGCCAACCCATTTTACATCATGGATTATTTACAAATTGCGTGTGATGTGGTTGATCACCTCGCTGATACTACTTCTATCTCTTTCCTGTGTGGAAGTATCTTTTAAAAACAGTGACTTCTCAATAATGGAAAAAAAATAAAGTGCATGCAGAATCCTCTGTTGCATATGCAAACATGCTTGTTTCTGCATATGAAAAGGGACTGGGGGAACAGTAATAGAAACAAAACCCCATTAATACAAACTAAAAAGGACTGGTGGATAAATCAGCTTTTTATATTCAAATGGATATTTGCAAGAACATCTTTGTCTTGGAATATCAACAGCCAGGTGGATTATGTGTTCAAAGTATACCTCCTGTTTACATTCCTCCTTTGGTATAAAGTAACTTGTTGAAATGCGCTAAGCTGGGCTTGCAAACCTTTCTATTAAGTTTATCAACGAACCAGCTTAACCTCCTTACTCGTCCTCACACTGCTGCAACCATATGTTGGAGTTATCAGAAAGTTTGTGACTTTTAGCTGCTCTTGGTAACCCGCAGATGTTTTGGATCCAAGTGTTCTTCGTTGCACAGAATTAAACAGCTGTGCAAGCGAGGAAGGAGAGCTGAGTGTGGGAAGGGGGCTGACAACGGAAGCTGCCTGTCAGTCGTAATAGTTGTATGCTCATGTTGTGCATGTTGAAACTTCAGTGGTGTGAATGATATCTCGCCCTGCTAAAATACCAGCAAAATCTGAAATGAAATACGCATTCATTACTGTCTTAAACAATCTCTCTTGGAACACTAGATGACAGTGGCATGTGTCCAACACAGAAAATAAAAAAAACCCACGTTTTCAGCTGCACTAAAAAACAAGTAGAAAATAATGTTTAAATGAATTTTAGCCTATTTTTTATCTACCAAAATGAATATTTTAGTAGATTCTCTACAAGCAAAATTATCGCTTCCTTTTTTTGAAATAGTAATGTGTAAATTTTTGAAGGGCTGGAAGAATCTACTTGGAAAAACTGTTTGCTTTTGAATTCTAGATTTATCTCCATAGTCTCTTCTGGTCCTCCCAACTCTTTGTCTCCTACACATCTGTCAGTCTAACTGGAATCTGCATCAGCCTGACTAAAGGGGATAAACAAGTGAGCATTCTGACAAGGGCATGTTTATGACTAAGTCTTGTAAAGCATAACTGAGATTATACCGGTGGAGTTCTAAGGAAATTAAGAAAATAAAACATTTCTCAAAAATGAAAAAACCTACTATCACATTTCTGAAATATTTTATAGAAGCATGAGTAAGATTTTTAATTCTTAATTAAGTCAACAAGATCTTCTAATAAAGGAGAAAAGCCAAAAGGCAGCTGAATTGAGACACTGTAATGGGTACAGCAAAGGGAGGAAAGCCACAGCTGATTCAAGATCTAGCTGCCTACATTAGCTACATTGCAAACTCATCAACAGACTAAGCTTGCAACGCCACTTGAGGAAAACCTTTTAATTACTTTAATTACTTGAAACAATTCTTAAAGAAGTGTTTATTGTCTGAAAGGATCAGAATTGATGGAATCTGAGATTTTTAAATGAAAAATTTGATGTACAATTTAGGAGTAGAAGGGATGTTTGGACTACCAGATCTATGTCAGAATGAATCTGTTCTAGCGGCTATCCTTAAATAGATCTACAACCAAAGAAAGTAACTTCAGAGTAAACAAATCTAATGTTAGATACACACCTTAAAAATATATTTATTCTGAAATTCAAAGTGTTTTTTTCTTTATTCATATGCCCTCTGGACTACATATATCTGTGTGAATATTTCATCTCCTATAGTATTTGGTCCCTGAATGGATTATTTACCTCAGACGAGAAAGACTTGGAATGTTTATGAATATCAGCATTGTTCTTTAGCCAGGCAGGTGTGAAAACATACAGAACAGGGAAGAGACCACCAACTGCTGTGAATACTTTGGCAGCACATTACTTGCAGTTAAACAGCCATGAATGACGTCACACCAAAGAAACATTACCCTGACACGTATACTGCTCATCTATTTGCCTCATGTTGAAAAAGCCCCTTTAGAAATATTTGGAAAGTTTAAAAAGAGACAGCTTGGACAATTTATCCTCTCTTTTACAATCTGTCACCTACTGAATCTTATCAATAAGGGCTGGGATCTCCTTTGAAACAGTCTGATTTCTTCAAAACCCCTTTGGAACAAGGCATTTACTTACCTCTATTGAGTATATAATGGCTTACCTCTAGTGAAATCTTGGAGACATCTTGCCCACACACAAAAGCCCTGCTTCAGCCTCCTTATAACAACCACTGCGGCCAGAATGACATCTGAAATCTGAACAAGTCTCAAACAGGGCAGCTGCCTACTCCAGAAGAGAATTTTTCTGCCCCGATCCCCAGGCTGTCATAATTCCATGTAATCCATGGCAAGCACTCAGCATAGAGGGGAATCAATAGGGTTAAATCTGCAGTTCAATTTTGCAGATTAGTCTTTTTAAGGCTCCTCAGGTGAAGTCGCTCAGTCCTGGAATATTACAGCGAATTCCAAGGAGCTGAATCCTGTGATAAGAAGGCAAATGATGTGATCAGTAAAGAGATAAATAACAAATTGGCTCTTTATCTGTGGTTACAACATATACAGGAGCACAGCAAAATATGCGTGTTGTAGACTACCGGTATCAGGATTTGTATTGATTGTCTACAGACAACAGAGTACTACCTAGTACTTTCTCTAGTACACGGTGTTCTTCCACGTTGCAGGAGTTAATACTGACGAGACTCACAAATAGGTACATACACACAGTTTTATGCTTTTGTTCTTTTTTTTTTTCTGGGGAGTAGAGAAGAGAAGAGAAGCCATTACATGTACCCAAAGGCTACAAAAGGCGCATATTTTGTAAACAGGAAAAGCAGAATGACAGCTTGTACTACCCTAATAAATTTGTGTGTGGGTCACACAAACAGAAGATACTAGTAATTTGTGGGGTAGTGTGAAGACCCCAGGCAGGGTCAGCCTAATGAAGTCAGTCTGAAAAAGAGTTTAAGGTAGTGTTAGCAGGGTTAGTTTTATTGTGCTTACAGGTCACTTTGGGGAAATTTCACCACTGAGCATTATGAGTCAGGGAACCTTATACTCTCCCACTCTGTGCCCTATATCCATGCTTCTTAGCTTACGTTAATGGCCTGTGCTGAAACCCCTACCACAATCTGTTAGACAGCAATTTATCTTCTGCCTCCCCACAAGAGGACTGCTAAAAATACTCAAAATCACAGAGCAGATAATGGATCAAGGGTGTCAGAATAGTCTCAGTCCTTGCCACTTCTCCGTGGAGGGTCCAGCAGTACACTGCTCCTACCACTTCATGTGCAAGTCTCGAGCTTTTCATTTTCATTGCTGAGATGGCAAGGTCGGTCATTCTGAGAAATTGCTGTCATTCTGCAAAATCTGCCCTTAGAAGAAAAGCTCCTACACTCATTCCAGCAAGAGATTAGAATAATAATGAGAAGTAAGAAATTCCTTCCCCACCTTGTTTCTTTCACTTGTAGGACTTAAAGCCTTTACTCCAACTGTGCTAAGTGCCCTGCACAAAAGCATAAAGGGGAACAACTCATGCCTTGTAAGAAACAGTTCATTTTAACAGTCTAGCTAGACATGACTAGGCAGTGGGGAGGGCTACTATTATGCCTGTCTATTCTATTGTACAAAAGAATTTGGTTAATCAGCCAAGGTTGTACCAGAAGTCTGTGGAAGAGGTGCGAACTGAACTTGGCTCATTTGCGACCTTCTCAGAGTACTGTAATTATAAGGTCATGCTTCCATGAGGGTGAACACCAAACATTTTATTAGGCATTTCTTCCTCTCATGTAATTTCTGGGTAATTTCCCGCTCTCTTCCCACCCAACTCTCCTATCACAAGCTTCATTGATCTTTTATTTGGTCTAGGTCCATTCTGTAGGTTTGGAAAGTTTTTTCATACACATGAAATGCCTGTTGATAGATTTCAGTATTATTTTAAAGTTCATTGCCATTCTGTGTCACTCTGAAGAGATCCTTAGCATACAGACAGGGGAATATATTAGATATATATAGTAGACTAATGGATTATATCTAGACAACAAAGAAGCTATTTTTCCTACTTCTCCAACAGAGGATGATGAAAGTTAAATAACTTACCCAAATTCATGCATCATCTACAGCACAGGTGACAACTAATTTACAGTTCCTGTGTTTCTAACCATCAGTAATAGTATTCAAATTATTCCCTTTGGCTGCCTAATGGTCTATTGAAGGATTCCCACTCATGTGAACATATTTGGGTCTTACCAGTGATAGATCCCTAAGCTTCATATGTAGAAACACTTTTTCCATCCATGATGGGCACTGTGATGATCAGATGCTTCAAATCTGGCAGTTTCTTTGCTTCCCAGAATCACTCACACCTTAGCAGGACAGTCCTGAAAAGTTTCTAGCAGCTCCAGTTAGTTTGTTCCTGTTTCAGAAACATAACATCTGTCTGCTCTGAAAGGAGAACAGTGACAATCAAAAAGACAATACTGAAAAGAAAGAGTTGATTGTGAAATTTCTTGGATATTTGTCCCTTCCACCTCCAAGAAAATCCATCAGAAGCTCTCTTGGGGCTCCTCAGAAAGGACAACTGGCAAAGTGGATTGTGAAATAATCAACTTCACCTGCTGAAATCCTTCTGAGGCTCTTAATTTATTCACAGATAAACAAAACACTCTTTATTTCCTCACAAGTGGTTTTGACAGATGGTTCTTAACATTCAGCCCAGGTGTAGAAAGACAGAGATAAATGGATCTGTTCTTTTTAATTCACATACACACTTGTGACTTTCGTCTATATGTGAAAGGCTCCTCAGGCTGTCTATGTGTTTCTTGTTCCATCTATTAGACAGCTCTTCTTCTATCCAGATATTCACTTCATTGTGCCTTTTAACAAAGTCCCTGCCCCTGGAATATGCAGTTTGCAAAGCATGAATCATATACAGCATTAATATCAATTTAAAAGTAAAATAATATTTAATTATGAATGTTCAGGAGTTCTTGACTCTGTGAAAAGTCTTGTGAAAAGTCTTATGAAAAGAAAACAAAAAAAATCTCTATCCCCACCACATGTGTAAAAAGAGGTTAGTTCATTTCCCATTCCAAGAAGTAATGATTAGATAAATTATGTGAAATTAAACAGTGACAGCAGAGAGCAGGATGAAAATGAGGAGTCTTTTTAAGTACAGAACTTCTCCTATCCTAATAAGCATCTTGATGGACTTCCTTGCTCAAGTGTGCAGATAACGTGCAGTACAGCACATAGGAGAATTTTCATGTCATACTCATCTTTTGCAAAATTTTTTTTGCTGTATGGAGCACTGTATTCCTCAGTGCCTTTTCCCACATTGTTGGAAACTACAGAAGATAAAAAGCAAAGAAAAAAGTAGAGTAGTAGAAGAGGTGCCTGGTACTTTGCCATGAATTTATATCTTAGGGTGCACAGAATCTGGAAGCTCAAAGTACCTGTTGCCATTAAGAAGGAGGGTTCCAGAAACAGAAGAACCAACAGGCCACACAAGATTTCTGAAATAAAAGTGATGATGTGCTTGAGCCACTTAAAAAAAAGTCAAATTTCATCAGCTCACCTCTGTTGAGGGTGAGGTCTTGTGGCGAGTACACCAGTACTCCACGCCTGTTTGCTTTGTGATGTTATTTCACTTTATGCTATAAGGCAAACCAATATTGAGTTTATGTCAAGATGCCTTTCATCACTATCAGCATTACAGAAAGTTTTAGCCAGGGGTACTGGACCTGAGCTTACCCTAGATTTCAGAGGAGAAATCATATTGACTGAGTAGAAGTTATGTTGCTGCCTGTCTTCTTTCAGCTTTTTGCTATGATGTTATGTTGCTGTCTTTGCCGAAGAGTTGAAAGTATCTCTTTGTCCTCCTCAGCTTCCACACTCCTGGTTTGTCCAGTGCAACATGAAAACCTTGCTGTGTCTCAGACTTGGCGATGATAGCATATCCGAGTCCAACCCACTTGTCTCTCTATTAGTTTGGCTTAAATGTGTTACAGAACTGATTTCAGCTAATCGCCATCACTAGTGTGATGTGTGATACAATATAATTTCTCTCCTGTGCTTTTAGACAGCTTGGCAAATTGGAAGGTTTTGTTCAGGACTTTGTAACGCTGCTGAATGCACTTGCATGGGATTTGCTGGCACTCTTTTGCCTCCAGAAGCTGCTACCACCGTAACAAACCGTAGGACAACATAGCCCTTGTCTCAGTAAACAGGAAAAAATTGCTGAGACTATTTGAGGACTGTGGACGCACAGAATCCTAAGTGGAGTGGCAGGCTGTGGTGCTTAGGCTATTTCCTCCTCTCTCTGCTTCCTCAGATCATCTGATAGCGACCGATAGCGATCCTGCTTCTGGTCACAGTGATAAACAAGAGATTTTACCGGCTCTATCTGCTGCCTTTGGGTGAGGTATAAGGCAGGAAAGAGGGAGAACTGATTGTGTATGAATGAAATCAATCTATGCCGTAAGAAATCTCTGCATGTGTTCTACCCTCCCTGTCCCCAAAGTGTATTTCAACTGCATTTCCAAGAATTTCTGATGATGCTATTTAATCCTACATTATCACTAGAATTTGGAATTCAGTAGGACTTTTCTTCCTTTCAAATTAAGGTATTTAGTGGATTTATCTACTTGCTCTGCCAGTATGCCAAAGTTAGTTAAAAAAAAGCATAAATAAAAGTTTAAAATCTTCACACCTAAACTAGAGTTTGCTTTTTTGTTTAAACTTGTCCAGAGCAAGTGATAAGTTCAAAGGGAACAGCTCCCACAGGTGAAAATGAAACCTTTGAAATAACTGCTGATTCTGTTAGCTTGGATGGAGATGAGATCTTACAGCCTCTGCTCCAGCTACCTTCATGTGCACTGCATTTCTCCCTGCAGGAAGAAGACGAGAAGAGTCAGAGGCAAAGAGAATCTGACAGAGGAGGATGAAAAGGCCAATCTCAAAAGTTGCTGCTTGGCACGAAGCTGCTTAGTGCTACAGTTGACTCAAGGAGTGCCAGGTTCTTTGAGATGGAGAGGCTTGATATTAAAGTTGAAAGACAATAAGATGCAATCTTCTGTTTAAAATTCCATCTATGGGTTTATGATTCTCTCATGTGGCTTGTCTTCTAACCAGCCTGTGTACAAGACTAGAGAATTCCTCTCTGCTCTGATGTAAATATAAAGCTCGGAAGTCAGTGATCGTACTTTGCTTTGGTTAAATCTGTGAAAAAGAACTGAAATCTGGCATACGGTAAGCAGACAGCACTTGAATGTGCTTTCTGATATTAATGTTCAGAAAATGGCAATATTATCCTTGCAAATACCCTAACTGATATCATTATTTTCTGGAAATGTTGCAAAGCTTTTCCTTCCGGGCTCTCTTTCTCTCTGTTCCTCATAAGTGCTTATTACATGAAGCCAGAGTTCAAATGTATAGTCCCTGCTTTGAAATAGTCTCCTGTGCCGAGATACAAAATCAAACAGAAGTTTTGATGTTCTGTGAACTGGTCCACTGTTGGCTGCAGTTACCTGGTGCATTGCGAAAGAGTCTGTGTTATTAAGTATCTGAAAATCTTTCTGTGAAGGAGAGGAGGGTGACAGAAAAGCTTCTGATTATACTTCCACACTCTCCTTCTCAAGACATTTTGTGGGGATGACATTTCCTAAGGTTGCACTGCCTGAGACTTACATTTCAGCTAGATGGAGAACACAGTGAAATGTTCCACTCCCACGTGTTGCATATGTGCCTCAGAGGAACATGTTAGTTCAAATACAGGGCCATAGTGCTACGCAAATGCATCTGTACAACTTCCAGCTCATAGCTGGCTCCTATCAAACCACCTTGGAGTTTGGGCAGCATAAGTTTTTGTCTTCCTCCTAGCCACAGTGTAGGCATACCCATTCTTCTGGATGTGTGCTTGCTGTCTTTGGCACAGGAGGGTGGTTTCGAGCCCCCATGCAAGCTATGAAAGGCAGTAGATGTACAGTAGTGACCACTTCTGAGTTCTTCCATAGCTCAATTGATATCTTAACACTTATGGCTTCTGCTTGTGGGCTGAGAGGTAGGGGAAGGATGCCAGCTAGTCAAAATTATACAATATTGTAAAGGTTAAGTCAGTGCAGCGTCTTCATAACTATCTTTAACAAATCTTGTTAGTCAAAATAGTTCAGATTTCTTATACCACTTCTGTAGAGAGCTGAAAAAAAAAGAATAATCATTTAATGAATATGCATGCTTGTAATAAGAATGGAAAATAGTACATACACTTAACTATTTTTTATTATAGTTTCAAGACTGTACTCCTGTGGTCTTCCTGATACCTGAGCTGCAAAGCAGCATTTCCATAGCTTTTGACTTTACAAATTTCTTCTGCTTTTAAGAGTTTGATATGATTTGATGCTTCAGTGGTTTTGTCTTATAAATGGTAGATGCAAATCCTTTTCATTCTTTTGGAGCTGAAGTCAAAACATAATTTTATGGAGAAATAATAAGTAGATGACATCTTTGTAAGCGGAAAGAATTGGCCTGTCTCTGATGGGTAAAGAGCATTTTCCTATAGAGTGGAGAACAGTCTTTTTTGAGGAAATCCCTGGTATGTTCTTCTGAACTAAGCTGTGTGGGTTTTTTAAAGGAAAAAGTATAAATACCTTTAAGCCAAAGAATAAAAAAATGTGGCTTAGGTAGCCACAGTAGTTTCCCCTAGAAAGATTTTTTTCTACCATGCCTTAATGAGTCATTAGAAATGCAACTGCTCTTGGCAAATGTTTGAGGTGACTTACTTGTCTTCAAAGTTTTGATCATCTATAGAGAGTATGGTTTGATGTAAGCTAGACTAAATACATAAAAGTAGAGATTTTTCTAAGAAAACAACTTTTAGCATCAAAACTATGTGTGGAGTCACAGAGTACTGTCAGAGACAATAAACTCTCTTCAACACGCTGACATTTGAAAAGCAGACACAATATTCAGTACGATTTCCATTTTCTGGGCTGCAGCAAACACTACCTCCTGTGACGGTTTTGTTACAAAATGCTCTTAAGGAGTAATTTGCAAGAAGATCCTCACAGGATTAAGTGAAGATCTGCAGCAGAGTAAGGTACTCTTTCACTGGTTACCTGTACGGAGAAAGGGACTGCATCTATAGTAACAAATACAGGTAGGCAAGCAGCAAGTACGTAAGGTCCAAGGCTCAAAAACCAAGCAGTGCAAACCAAGCCAGCTGAAGCAGGAAAGAGATTGAATCAAGCACTGTAAATTACTGTCTTAATGTGAATTGGTATTGACGGTTTTGATAAAGATAAATTTCATACTTTTGATACAAGAACAAAATAGGAACTAAAAGGTGACTTCAGCTAATTTTGCTGTTTAGGAGTGAACCTATTTCATCTGAAACTAGTAGGACCTTTATGAGATCCTGAGTATAGATCTGGGACAAAATTCAGACATCTAAGCTTAAAAAGCTGGCCTGTGTGTTACAGAAAGCCTAGTCTGGAGTATAATAGAGCGTATGTCTGGATCCAGGTGGAGGCAATCATGAAATTGGCAGGTGAAATTATACATTCAACCAAGGAATGAAATACAATCTGCTTAACCAACATTTGCCAAAACTGGGGACTTCTGTGTTGCAGAGGAACTGTAGCTGAGGGGAATCTACTACAGAGAGAAGTTGCGAGAGGCAGGGCTGGAAGGGCAGAAAATCCTCCTTTTCCCTCTGTCCCTGTACCCAGCTAAGGAAGAGTGCTAGGAGCATCTGAAAGCCTCTGAAGTGTGACTCTGGCATCTTGATTAGGTTGCTGCTTACAGCAGAAAGCCACGTAGAGCCAGCTAGTTGGAAATGTTAGATACAGAGACTGTGGTGGATTTAAAACTGCTGTTATTCAATGCGGCCTAATGGGGCAGATTTCAAGTCACTCAGTTATTCGCATGGGAGGAGCAGTACACTTAGTTGTGATAAGGGAGTGAGGGAAATGGGATGAAACCTGCTTTAGTTAAATGTTTTTAACTCTGCAGTTGTACCAGATATGAGCAAGACTGAAGTGATATTTCAAAAAGCTTTTCTGTGTTCATTGTGTCAGATTCTTGGACCAGTGATGAGTATTGTAACCAGGGAAATTCAAGTTGAGGATAGTTTGTTTCATTTATTAAAAATAAGAAAACAGCCGTGGCTCGGTAACACATCTCATTTCTTCCCCACTTGAAGCTCTGTAAATGAACTGAGATTCACATAATATAGACACTTAGAGAAACAGAAGTAAGGAACAGAATATCCTCAGTCAATTTTTTTTTCCCTGGTACCATATCATGTGTGCTTCTACCATGGATGTTGTTTAAACCACTTATCTTCATGCAGCAAGGATAAACTATAAACAACCATTACAGAAGCAATTTTCAAGAGTAGCTAGCCAGCCCATATGCTGTACATTTTACTTGCTATTACAAAGAAGATCCTTTTGTAATGAATGTGGCTAATATTCACAACACTCAAGAGCCTTTAAATTACCTTCACTCACCAAACTGTGGGGTGCATGTATATCTAGAAATGGCACTGTTCTGTCTTCTAATAATCTGGAGGTATAAAATGGGTGTCAAGGTGTCATGCACCTTCGCTTAGGGCAGCTGTCAGTCCTGCCAGAGCTGCAGAATGGTCATGTAAAGAGCAAATACTTTAAATCACAAGCGCTCCTTCCCCTGGATGGAATGAAAGTATTTCACGTAATCCACAGCAGTCCTTATAATGAATAGGAAATATATTTATGTGTCTTGTTGAAAGGATCTCTGAGGTTAACAGGGATTAGGGCAGGAATCTCAATTACTCAGTGAATCCTCTTTGTTGGCAGTGGTGATTGCCTCCGTTCTGTTGAAAATAAATACTTTAAAACGTGATAGTGTGATGTTAATGCAAGTAATCATTTTTAATTGCAACACTTCTTTTTAACATAGAGATATAGAATATTCTGTGCCTAAAACCATAAAACAGTCTTTGCTCAAGAAAGTCTTCACTAGTACCTGCAGCAGCTGCTTTCTGGCACAAAATAATTCCACCTCTATGTATTTTCTTCTTTAATATTCTAGTGGTGCTCAAAAGCATTAAATTAATATGCAGATAAAATAGATATGGTATCAAATCCCTAATGGATCCAAAAGATGTCACTATACATTGAAAAGATACATTGGAACAAATAAATCAAGGATTGTGTAAAAATATACTGAGGTTTGGTAGGAATCTACAGCAGATCAAGAGCAACTGTTGAGATAGTCACAGAACTACAGATGGCAAAGACAATCAAGGATAGAGTAAGAAGTCAGGTAAGCAAGTTCAGAATATAGGAGAAATGAGCTGTATGCTCCTTTAGTCCTCAGGTAGAAGAGTTGGTGTCCAGGATATTACATATGCATCCATACACCTACGGAGGAAGAACAGTGGAAGAGCACTGCTTTCCAGTCCTTCCTTGTAGAATATCCTCTGCCAGTGTGTATTTCACCACACTGAACAGTACTGCATGTTAGTTTTGCTGTCCCTGCAGCAGCTCAGTTGTCTTCCTAACACGAGGAGATAACTTTCTCCCTAAATGCCATTCAGCTTTCAACTGAAGAATATTTGTCATGTTGTGCTTCTTTGGATAGGTGATGGGCAAATCTGTACTGAGATATACTAGTACTCAAGGCTCACCTCTCCAGCATCCCCTGTTCCCACAGTGCTTTGTATCTTCTTGCACCTCCCAGCCTCAGACGACCCACAGCTCTTCATCCTGCATGACAGCAACAGTATTGTGGTAGCAGTGACCACCAACTTTCATATAAGTTTAGACCTACCCACTTGTCCTGGTCTAGCGATGACAGGATCTGTTCATTCCTCTTGAGAAGGAGATGCATGCTTCTCTTTTCCAAGTAAGTTGTCTGCTTGAATGCATGGTTTATGAGTAATATCTCTTTCCTCTCATAACTCACTGGGGAGGTGGGAAATGAAGATGAAGAAAACTTTTTATTATTCCCCTCCCTCCTTTCTGTTCACTATAAACACAGTGCCCTCCTAAGAGTTAGGACAACAGCTCTTTGGCCTTGGGAAGGGCAATAACCAAAGGCCTTCTTTCCACCTCCTTTCTCCTGAAGGAAGCGGTAGGGGTGATGACTGAAATACAGTGCAGCTACAGGAGTGCACAGTGTGGTGGAAGGCACAGCAGCACTTCAGATAATTCATGCTGAAGAATGCCATAACATCCCTGTGGCCTCAACGCTCCTTCTGTAGATAAGCCAGCTCTATTGAGACTACAAGGTGGACTTTGGTCCACAGATAAAGACCACAGGCTCAATTAGGAAGCAAAGACTGAGACTATGTTTATTGTCAGCAAGGAGCTCATCCTGGAAAGGCATCAGCTAACATTTGTTGTGACAGGGTATTAACACCAAACTACACCCTGTGATCCAATAAATAGCTGTGGAGTTTCTAGTTTTCTTTCATACATTGATCAAAACAAACAACAAACGAATAGATTTGATACTGCCTTCCATCCTCACACCGATAATTGTAACCAATATCCATCTTGTTTGTATGCTCATGTTATATTCATACAACATCTGACCATCATCTGCTTAATAACCTTGTCTCTCTTACTCTTGCACTGCGCTCTGCATATTCCACTATTCTCCTTTTACATTTAACCTTATTAACATTGATGGATTTTGTGTGGTAAATAGTTCCTTTCAGGCCCACATTGCTCAGTACTTCAGCAAAGCCTTTACGTGAGCTGAGCAGTGCTTCAGCAAGACTGAAAATGAATACCAAAGATGGTTTTTTTACATTCATGAATATTGTTTCTACTGATAGCATAGTAAATTTTGCTTTGTCATATGCACTTCAGCTACCATTTCCACCCCCCGGAGATAATCCAGGTGAAATCATTTACAATAGGAAACTAAAAGGTTATGTTTGCTCCTTTAGCTGGAATCGATTTCTGCTGTTAGAGTAATGTGCATGTGATGTTTAACTCATTATCTGTTGTGTCTGTTTCAGGTTCTGTTTGATGCCTGGGCAACTTTTAACTTTTCCTTGTCTCTTCTGACCTAGCCTAATCTCTGTAAGGATACACAACTAGAAATACAGAGTGTGACTCTAAAAGTTTTTTATAAGTACTATGCTAATGGTGTATTTACAGCAAGATATGTGGGTGTTTTAAGCATTGCAGCAAATGAAACCTCTACAACTGTACAGAAAATCAGAGGCCACTTTTGCCTCTCATTTGGTGGGTGCATTCATGCTTTTGAATAACACTTTTAGCTTTTTTTTTTTAACAAGGTGGCATTTACCATGTGTACAAAAGACTTGCATACTCCAGTCAGGAAAATCAAACCATTCTGTAGGAGTGACTGTTTCTTGGCAACAGGATCAAATGTCCTACACGCCTGGTGTGCCATTGTGTGGCTTTCCGTACTGTGCAGAGTGGCTTGTGTAACTGGGAACGGTTGTATAAATGTCTCCATGGTCAGAAGAGTGATATCTTTCCTGCATGTAGTTTAGAGAATGGACCCAAAGGTAGGATGCACCCAGGCTCTGAGAAGCAGGGCTTAAGCCTTTGCTTTTGATTCTGAGGGACCAACATTCTAATACACCCCCAAGAGTTATGTGTGTTTTGAAATTTCTGTACTTTTCACGTGAAGACATCAGGGCTATTTTCACAGAATCACAAAATCACAGAATGGTCGGGCTTGGAAGGGACCTCTGTGGGTCATCTAGTCCAACCCCCCTGCTGAAGCACGGTCACCTACAGCAGGCTGCACAGGTCCTTGTCCAGGTGGGTCTTGAATATCTCCAGAGAAGGAGAATCCACAACCCCTCTGGGAAACCTGTTCCAGGGTTCTGTCACCCTCAGAGTGGAGAAGTTTCTCATCTTCAGGTGGAACTTCCTGTGCCTCAGTTTGTGCCCATTGCCCCTTGCCCTGTTGCTGGACACCACTGAAAAGAGTCTGGCCTCATCCTCCTGACACCCACCCTGAAGATATTTATCAGCATTTATAAGGTCCCCTCTCAGCCTTCTCTTCTTCAGGCTAAACAAGCCCAGCTCCCTCAGCCTTTCCTCGTAGAAGAGATGCTCCAGTCCCCTCACCATCCTCGTAGCCCTCCGCTGGATTCTCCAGTATCTTCTCATCTTTCTTGAACTGGGGAGCTCAGAACTGGACACAGTACTCCAGATGAGGCCTCACTAGGGCAGAGCAGAAGGGGAGTAGAACCTCCCTTGACCTGCTGGCCACACTCTTCTTAATGCACCCCAGGATCCCATTGGCTTTCTTGGCAGCCAGGGCACACTGCTGGATCATGGTTAACTTGTCATCCACCAGCACACCCAGGTCCCTCTCTGCAGAGCGGCTCTCCAGCTGGTCCACCCCAAGCCTGTACTTGTGCAAGGGGTTGTTTCTCCCCAGGTGCAGGACTCTGCACTTGCCCTTGTTGAACTTCATCAGGTTCCTCTGCACCGAACTCTCCAGCCTGTCCAGGTCTCATTGAATGGCTGCACAGCCTGCTAGTGTATCCACCACTCCTCCCAGTTTTGTGTCATCAGCAAACTTGCTGATGGTACACTCTAACTCTTCATCCAGGTCATTGGTGAAAAAGTTGAATAAGACTGGGCCAAGTACTGACCCGCTATTTTGAAATCACTTGTTTTATAATCATGGTGTGTAAGTCTTTGCCAGTCTCGTTCAAGGGGGGGAAAATACAAGGTTGCCTTCTGATTTCTTTTTCCAGATGCCTTTAGTGTTGTACTTTTTGTGCTGCCCTTAAATTTGCAGAGAATTGGGAGGTATCTCCCCATCTTTTCTCTGCTTCCTGCTAGAGGGAACATGCAAGGTGGATCCCACAAGGTAGCCCAGCTGAGGCAAAACAAAGTCTGTTGCTTTGATTCTGTACTGTTTGGTTTGGGTTTGGTTTTTTTGTTTGTTTTTTTTTTTCTTTGTCTTTCCTCTCTTCCCACAAAGTTGTGAGACATCCATAAATTGGCAAAAACTCCTTCAGCAGTGCTGTTTTCTCATTGCGTGAGTTCCTGTTTCATGCCAATGACAGTTGGTAGAGTCTGACTGCCAGGCCAGGTGGTTTGTACCTGCCCCACTGCCAGCGCTGCCTGCACTGCTGCCTGTGGTCAGGCACTCAGCACAGTCTCCCTGTGCCCCGCTGTGCAGACAAATGTGTAGCTCTGCCTTTTGAATAGCAGAAATGGAAATTGAGTAGACTGAAGTAGCAAATTTTTGCATACATCTCTGGCAATCAACTGTTCCTTTCAGTGAAGTTTATTGCACTGATACCCTGCTTACAAATCCAAGGAGAGTTTCCTTTCCCTTCTTCCTGCTCTGTTAGCAAACAACAGTTTAACAGGTCTAGATCTGTGCTTGTAACATCAGGCCAGTACTATTTTCTAGCATATGAGCAGAATTCACAAAAATTGGGCTTAATATACTGAGCATACACCTAAACTGATTACTCTGGGACTCCTACAAAGGCAATCTTACTAAGGTTTCCTCTAAGGTTACCAGTGGCTGTGAAAAGGAGAGTTAGGACTGGCTGCTTCCATTGCCACTGCTTGGAGTACAGCACAAGCAGTGTGAGGAACAAACCAATATAATTCTGTTGGTCTTGTGTCCAAATTTCTTTTCCTCGTTCCTGTCCACAAGGGTGTACAGGGACACTACTTTTTACAAAAGTATTAATATAGCAAGTGGTGAATGCAGGTCCTAGTGCTTACTTCGGCATCCCTCTCCATCTGCTTAACTGTTCCTGATTGACAGCATTGGGTGTTCAGGACACATAGGCACTTAAAAAGTGCATCTGTTTAGAAAAGCCAGACTTCTGGACTCCAGGAGTCTAAAACAGGAAAGGATGTGGGATAATTGCTGTTTCTGCTCTGAACAGGCAAGATTTGTTTCTCTGCATTACAGCCCTGTAGCAAGCTCTTGGTAACATTCTGACCTGTGAACTTCCACACAGCTCAGATTCGGCTTCTGTAAGAGCATGAGACCAAGTATGTACATAGCTTTGGATGAGACAAACATAGCAGCAGCAGGCCCCACCACTGGTCTCAGCTTTTGACTTCCTTTTCCACCTTCTTACCCTTTTCTTTTTCAAACATTTGTGGAAGTGGCAGAGACAGCCAGCTTCTGCTTACAGCAGGTAACCTCTCAGACATGGAGTAGAAATCTTAATTCAGTTCTTATTTTCCTAAATATGACCTATTTCAAGGCTTCTTTCACAGCAAGGCTGCACTGTAATCAGAGCTCTTCCTTTTTTGTCCTTTGATGATTGCATATGTTTTCACGTTTCTCCAGACCCTTTTGTGCTATCCTGCTTCCACTATGTTGCTGTCAGGAGTTCTCCTGTTTTTGCCCTAACTAGTTCCAGACATTTTGGCAAGATAGGATCAGAGCTACTCAGGTGGATTGTGGGCCACTTCTTACAAAATTAGGTGATGCTCAGCCTGTGGTTCATCCTGTGTCCTTTCCTCTGTCACAGGTCCCCTCACCCTGCCGGTACTGTTTGGAACCCAATGAAACTGACTGTTTGGGAGCTGCAATGAAGAAGTTCTGTTCCAGCTCCGCCATGCACTTCTGGGTGTTGTAAGGTCCAGCAGTGCTAAAAAGTAGGTGCTGGTTCTGGGGACAGAATTTATGAGGTTGACCTAGGAACAAAAAGACAGCACTATGCTTTTGTGGGAAGAGCAAAAACCCAATATTAGACATTGTAACGACATGCTGAGTGCAGTGGCACCTCCACTGAAACCCAAAGGGGAGGTGTATGTCTGCAACTTCTGCCTCCCATGTAGCTTTACGAAACTGGAATAGGTGAGTTTTAACTTCTTGCCCTTAGATTCTCCCCCACAGCCCAGGGTTTAATATACTCACAGAAATAGTAGGAAACTGGGATTTCTAGGCTTTCCATGAAAAAACTATGGGGATAAAGTCTCTGCAGCTAATCTTAATTGTAAAATGTCTATACTGGACTCACCTAACTTTATGGAGGTTTCTAGCTGTGACCAGCAGCAGGTGCCTGGGCCAGACTGCAGGCACGGGGTAAGCCTTCTCCGATTCTGCCTGCTCACACGCTGCAGCTGCTGATGTAGGGACTTCCTGAATCGACAGCAGAGTTTTCCATTTAATAGCCCTTAACTTTTCTTCCCTAGATCTAATTACTTTTTGATTCCTTTAAGAGTTTCGTCCTCCACAGCCTCCTGCGGCAAACAGTTCTGTATTTTAAGTATGCTCAGCTTTAAGTCTGCAGTTTGATAATTTAACTTGACGCCCCTTTGTTCTGACATTATGATGATCTGAATAATATTTCTTTTTCATGCCACTTATTATTTTATATACCTCTACCTTATTCCCCCCTGTGGTCCTTTCTTTTGCCACCTTAACAATTCCAGTTAATTTAATCTTTCATCATGTAGACATCGTGCCATACCTTTGATCAACTTTTTTACTTTTCTCTGTACTTTTTGTAGTTGCATTGTGTCCCTTTTGAAGCAGGTGACCAGAACTTCTTATAGGAATCAAGGTACAGATGTGCCATGAATACATACAGTGGCATTTAACATTTCCTTTGTCCTTTCTTCTGTCCTTGTAATTTCTGTAGTTCCATTTATACACCACAGATACGAAAATGATATTTTCGGAGAACTATCTTCAGTGGCTCCAATATCTCTTCCTTAGTGATGATAGGTAACGTGAACCCAACTGTTGTGTTCAGATAGTTCGGTCTGTTTGCTCCTCATTTGGTTTCCTTCGCATGTATCAACACTGAATGTATTTTTATCTTTACTGATTTGAACAGAATTTTGTTAGTGTTGCTTAATTCCATGAGATCCTCTGAAATCCACTTTCTCAATAAGCACCTGCTTTAGTCTTTGAATTATATCCATATCTTTTCTAGCTCACTGAAATGCCCAGACTCCAGGTCCTTGTAGAGCTTACTTGCCTTTTAAGTTATTAACTTCCAAGAGGAAAAAGAGGGCTGGTGAGAAACTGGTTTTCTAAAGAATGAATTATTACTGAAAAACAGGCGGAGTGCCATGCCATTATTTTTTCAAATTCTTCCTTTTTAAAAAAAAATTGGGTGTTTTCTGAGCACATGCAAGGAGCAACTCTGTTACTGGATAAATTCAATCGTGATGCTGTTTTCTTCATTCTGAATACAATTGAGCAGGAAATTGGTGCCCAGTTTGACAAACAGTATATGTCTAATGGCACAGCATTGGATATGCAGCAAAGTTTTGTCCTGAGACCTGAGGCACATGGGTTTCATCAACAGAGTAAACAGCTTTGTCTGAACAGTTCTTCTGGCCATAAATGGTTGCTGAATGCTTAATGTAATGTTTCTGTGCAACTGCTCTTTTCTCTGCACCCTTCAGTCATGCCTGGCTCCACCTTTTGTGAGTGTGCTGGAGTTCTCCCTGTAGAAAGAGAAATAGTGGCTACATCCAATCCTACCATTCACTTCGGGAGTATCGTTTTGTTGTTGGTTTGTTTTTTTTTGTTGTTGGTGGGTTTTTGGGGGATTCGGTGCTGTTTTTGTTTTTTTTTTTCCTTCCAGAAACTCAAACTCACAAACCACAAGAGTAGGGAACAGCGTGAAATCAAGCCAAAGTCCTTAGATGCAGAAGCAATGCCTACACTGTGGAGAGTTTCGTGCTGCACAACTGAGCTGGTCTTGCTAGAATATGCCTAGATATGTCAAACTTTAGAGTAATATAGAGGTGCCTTGATAAGAATTCCAGCTCATACCACCTTAATTTCTGATCTCATGGCTTACTGCAGAAGACCAATCTAAATGACTTGAAAAAGAAGAATGCCGATACAGATGACAAATGACAGAAAAATAAATGGCAGAAGGGGATCTCCTGGTTGCATTGTTACTTACCTAGGGAATCAAGTGAACCTGACTGAAAAAATATGAAAAACCCAACCAACCCAAACCACAAACAAGAAGCAAACAAAAAAGAATAAACTATGCCCCCTTCAAAACTGCTATCACAATTAAGTAATAATTATTTCATATTGTTTAGGTACCATTTTGAATTGTGAAATACATTTATGATTATTTTACTGCTTACTGAAAACTTCGCAAAAATAAAACATTTCTATAGCTATATTAATCTTTTAAGATCATAAATGTTTGACAATTCTTGTTGAAATGCATATGATTTTAACAAGGAGGAAAAAAATTGGAAAAAGAAACCTTTTGAATACAATCCTTTTCATCTGTCATTGGGAATAACATATGTTATGGACACAGCATTAGGTGAAAGACTGCAGGTTTGACTACGCTGCTGCTTCTGCTCTGGCTTTGATATATAACAAAATTAGCAGAAGGGTATGGCATTTGAATTTTTCTTTCTATTTTTTTTCTGAGTAGCTATGAAGGGTCTACTTTCTGAGGGTATTTAGGCAGCTAAGCGTGTAGACAAGCATATAAAAGATTTTTACCCTGAGGTACTTAACTCCCACTGAAATGATGATACTTCAGTGGTCTTGCAATTCTGTCATGCAATCATTATGGAAAGGCCTAGGAACAATGTTCCAAGGGAGGAAAAACTTTTTAAAAGGATTGCTAAATTTACTGAGAACAGAAGCAAGTGATAGATAATAGATTCCCCCTTTCGCACTACATTTTTCTGTGGTGGCACTGACTCCAAGACACTGGCGTGAGCTCAACTTCATGGCTGTGCAGCTCCTACAGAGGGGACGGTCACAGAAGGGAGAGGGCAGTGCCAGATTCCCCCTTCCCCTCCATGGCCGCCGGACGCTCTCTTCTTCCGCTGGGTTCAGTACCCTTGAAACTCCAGGAAGGCACTGCTGGATGGCGCTGGGGTTTTCCTAGGCACCACAGCACTTCTTTCTTCCTCTGTCAGCTGAACTACTGAATTAATTTTTGCAGTGCAAAAATTTTTATTTTGCAAGTGACAGCAGAGAAAGTTTTATGTGGCCAGTGAGTTACATGTGCTCTTCTAACAGCTAGTTTTGCTTTTCCTATTGGATACATTACCTGATTTAGCCCTATTTTCTAGTTCAGCAGGTTTTTTTTGCTGTGTGTTTTTTTCCGACTCTAAAACTGGACTCATGCAACATCCAAAGACAAATTCCAAAAACCATTTACTTTGGCATAATAAAGAAATGGATTTGGCTTTCCCCTGTGATTCCTTTCTATTTGATTGGGGTTTTTTGGGTTTTTTTTTTTTAAGAACATTTATGTTATTCAGACTTACTCACAGAATAATTGAGGTTGGAAGGAACATTCACATGAATGAAGGAAGACTGATTTGTCCACTCTGTACTGTGGGAAAAAATCACACCATTGGAGGTTAATGCTCCTTGCCGTTCCAAACATATCCAAACACAGAAAGCCCAAGGTAAATGACTGCCTGTGGTCCTTAGAGGGGGTGTTGCAGTATGTATGCAGTTTGCCTGACTGCAACAAGAGAAGACTAGATTTAGGTATCATTTCCAGTCAAGAAATTTTAATAAATAACTAAAGCAATGTTACCCTACAGAGTTCAGATGGTAAAAGAGCTATCACTTTCTTATATATTTTTACTCCCTTACCTATACTCCAGAAATTCAAAGTTCAAATGCTTCTTTCTATCCTTTCCCTCACTCCCTTGTGTTTAACAGGACAAAGACACAAAGCAGATGATCTGCCTCATTTCACTAACACGACTTGGAATTGCAAATATCATGTATAATTGCTAATAAAATAATTTTATGAGAATGCAAAGAACATTAATGTTCAGAAAAAATCTGTGGATCAACATGTTCATAAGCACTGTCCCTAATTGTTTACTCTAGGGTCCTGCTTTCCTTGTAGTGTAAATGGGTCTGAAAAGAGGATCCTAGAAATGTAACATCGTTTTAACATAAAGCAGAATCAGTCTATTTGTAAGAAGAATAGTTAAAAGGCTGGATTTTTTCTTCTGCTTTGAAATATATGAAAAATGTAGCAAGAAATGCCTTTGGGACACGTTGGCTGCTTCAGGAATATCTCCTTTCTGTGTAAAGCTGGAGAGATTTTCATGAATATGATGAAAATAATATCCTATCTTTGTCATTATGAATTTTAAAATAAACTCTAATTATTACCACCATATTGTATACTGAAGGTCTCATTCAAAACCTTGGCAAGGTGAGTGTTTCTTGACAGCTCCATAAAGTTTGAAAATAAACTGAGTGAACTGCAGAAAAGCATCATGCTGAGTGTCATAACATTTCAAAGAAGAACTTTTTAAGACCAGTACTTGCAAAAATACTCCTTCCTGTTACTAATTGCTTTAAAATAAAAAAGTAAGAGGAAGTACTATCCCTGTAAATGTACTATTAACAAGTGATTTAAACCTTAATTTTCCTCTGCAAGGGAATGTTAAAGGGAAGGAAAAGCAATTTCACAAGGAACCTTAAAAATTTTCTGATTTTTACTGTACACTGTCTACCTTTCTTCATTTCTCCGCTCAATCTGAGATTTTCAAAGTAAACAAGGCTATGTGCACAGTTTCCATTTACAACCATGCCAGTAACTGAGGATTAAACTTCAAACCTTCTTCAGGCCCACTGAAATGACTAACTGTAGATGAAAAACACACAAAGGTCCTCAGCAAACATTTGATCCTAAGCATCTGATGGCAGATACTGTTCCATAAGAAAAAAAGGCAATAGCGTCCCAAGTGAACGAACATAATTTGCTTCCAGTGGCAAGAGATCAGGAAAGCAGCAATGATCGGGACGTGCACAGCACAGGGACACGGCTGGTACCTGGGGACCTGATTCATGAGTGCTGCAGCAACTGGACCAAGCAACAGGAGGCACAGCACATGGTCAAATTATCAAGGGAATGTAACAGCCATGAAACTCTGCCTTCCTTCCCTTCCCTTCCACGGCAAGCAACACAGCCACACCCATGCCACAGCTACTTCTTCATTTCATTGCAAAAATGGTGTCTGGCTGCAGAGCTGGGCTTTGAAAAGAAAGGAACAGAAAAGTTAGTTTTCAGTTTAACTAACCTACATGTAGGGTGCACTCCAGCTCGTCTAACTCCCTTATCGACAGTGTAGAAGTTTATCTCTGAGTTAGTCGCCACAGGCTCCCTTTAGAGTCAGTGAAGAGCTGCAGACACTTTTCAGGCGTCATTCATCCAGCCTATTTTAGCCACCACTTCAGTGGCAGATGAATTATGGCTCAGAAGTACCTAATTTTCTCAATGGGCAGCAAAGAGAGCCTAGAGTGGTTAGCTCAGATGTGGATGTCTATGCGTTTATGCCACTCTCTACAGTGACCTAATCAAGCTCACCAAGGTTTTTTCTAGAAAGAAAACTGGTTAAAATCCTGTGTGACAACACTGTCCTTCTAATTTCATAAACTAGCATCTGTTAAAAGAAATAATGTTTTCTAAGATGGACAGTAAGCATTCTGAGGTGTTTTTATGCACCTATTTGCAGCCTAAAGAATGAGGTTATGTATGTAAGTGGTGCGTGCATGTGAGCTCTCTCTCTCTCTCTGTCTCTCCCTCTTTCATGTCAGCTGAAAACACAGATGAATCATAGTTTCCCAGGTGGGCTGACCTTATTCGTCCACTAAATATATTGGAAAATATATTTAAAATAATTTAATTTCTCTATAAATAAAAGATATATTTAAGGGGGAATAAAGCTAATATTTGTACGACATTACTGAAAAAAATAGCCTTTTTAGTTCTGCTACTGAAGAACACATCTTTTTGGTGTTGAGAGCCTAGGAGATCTGTTGCCATCATGAAAGAATGTTATTCAGTAGTGAGTACCCATCCCCATATACTGTATTTCATAACATACTGCTTAATTTTAATGGACAATTTGTTTGGCAAAACTTTTTCAAGAAAATCCCTAAAGTGGGCACTCTCATGCTCTTTTTTCATTGAGGGAGCATTTAAACACAGTGATTCAATCAGAATCCAACATTCTCCCTGAGCTCTGCTTTAGCATTTGTACACTGACTATCTCTGAGAATATATTTTAGAACTTTGTGAAGTGTGAAAGCTTTCTTTCAGCTAGATCTTCTTTTGCTGTGTAAGTACTTGTTTTCACTTTAAAGGTAACCTGGAAAACTTGGAAGAACAGCTTAGTCATCCCACAAAAGAAAAAAAGTGGCTGTGACTGGAGAAGGTCCAAACTGTTTGAGAGAGGGTTTGATTAGAAGAGAGGTCTCTCGAGTTGTAATTGAAGTTTACAAGTTTCACAGCCAACGCAATAATCAAACATATGTCCAGAAACAACAACTAGCCCCTCTGTGTCTGTCAGTGTGAGCTCTGCACAGGTTTTTTGTTCCTTAGATGGGTTCTAGAGGGAACTTAATGAATTGCAATGTCAGAGGATGAAGTCGAGAGATGCTCAAAGTACCAAGTATGATTGACTAGTTTTCAGTGGATTCTCATGAGCCCACACAGCCTGGAAAGCTGAACATCCCTTTACACTTCTGACAAGAATTAAAATGGAAAACCACACTTGGCATTATCCATTCAATACTTACCAGAGAAAATAATTAGTGTGTTCCTAATTTAGCTGTGAGTGTACTTCAGTCAGTGGAAAACAACAAGAAAGTTAAGCCCTCAATTTTTATTGAAAAGCATTGGGACATGCTTTCCTCTGATACACAGGTTATGAACTACTTCCTATGACTGTCTGGGAATTTTGCTCAACAAATCCCTACTATTGGGTCTTAGACAGTGGCACTGGTCTTAATGTCATCTTATCACCTCTTGCAGTATATTAGAATTCAGGATTCTGCTTGTGAATTTCTCCTAGGCTGGTGGCAAGCGTTTATGGCCCTCGGTGAACTTGGAGTGTGAGATGAAAATGTTTTGCAGACATTTCTGTTTCCCTGGAATTGCTGGAGTTGAAGTTTGACAATCCTGTTCACTTCTCCACAGCATGCACCATTATGTTTGTCTAATTGTTCAGAGCTGAAAGGAAGGTGAGCTTGCTCCATCGGGCACTGCTGGGGAATGAGGAGATTAATTATACTTTTTCTACCTCTATTCCTTGGTAACATCAGAAACAGCTGATCTGGTTTTCTGAAGTTTGACCAAATCCTACCTCCCTGTGTCCCGCTGCTCAGCTTTGCCTGTACATACTTTGTTTAAACTGAGGAGTTATCCCTAGCTTACTCGTGATGACTTAGTAAACAGTCACAATAGCACTTAGCCAATAATTGTCACAGCATTCACCATCTATGACCACTCTGCCACACGAACATTAGTGGTGTTGAAGCTGGGCTGGCACCTTCAGGTTGACCATGCTCAACCCTGTTCTCCAGTTGAAAGAAAAGACTCTTACTGTCAGCACCAGTCTCATTTGGAAGAAAATTTCTTCCTGACCCCAAATCTGATGTGTAGCATAGCACTTCATGCAAGCAAGCCAAATGACTTCTTTAATCATCTGTGTTCCTTTATCTTTGTTGGCTGAACACTGCTTGCTGACAAACTTTATAGCACATGATTGTGTATATGACAAAACCTGTCATTTGTCAGTTAACTTTTTTTCTTTTTAATTGAATGACATTTGATCAGGTTGCTGAGCCTGAAAGAAAAGACCATGCAGGTATTTTACAACAGATATCTGTCATCTTCTTGACAAGCAGATGTTAATTTATATTCCTTTTTTGCATATGATGTATCAACATTTTTCATGAATGTCATAATCAATATTCAGCATTTCATTTTCTGCAACAGCTTATTGCCTGATATTCTTCAGTAAGAGTCATCTAGACATGAAATCTATGGAATCTCCTTTTTCAGAAGCCAAGTCAGCATTGCGTCAGTTTTTTCCAGTGGATTGAAATTAGATAGAAAAAGCAGAGACAGAAAGGGAGATAAAGAGGGGAAAAATTAACACAGTAGAAATATCTTAGAATCTTAGTCCAGTTACTTTCAGAAATAGTACGCTTAGCTAAAACTGAATATTAGCTATATGTTGTGTTCTTGTGTAAGCATAAATAAAAAAATTACAAGAATTTTTGAAAGAATTCACTGAAATTATTTGTTTTCTTCTTAAAGCTTACGAAGAATATTTGTATCTACAACATCCAGTCATATTTATTGCCTTCAGATGATTTATTTGTCCTCAGTTATTCTCTCTGGTTAAAGCATCTGTATGCTATACCCATGCTTATTGCACACAGAGTACTGCACACCCTTTTTTCAGGGCGCCACCAAAACATATATGCTAGTAACCTTGCATTTCTTTCTCTCTCTTTCTTGCCACATATACCTAACTGCAATCAAATTCTGTTAGTTTGATATATTTACTTCCAGCTATATCCAGATTTTCACCTCTACTATTTTTTATTACAGTCTTTATTTAGATTTTTGAATATCAACATTTCTTTCCAAACATATTCAGTCTGTTCAGAATGTATTCCTAATTATTATTATTTTTAACAAAGAACATAGATAATAGCGTCACGGTGGGACTGAAGACAGAATGTGGTGAAATGGTGTAGTAAAAATGGGCTAACTGTATGTTTGTGTGTGTTCTGAAATAAAGGTAAATGCATGTGCAAGGCTGTCATGAGCCATCATCACTGAAAGACTGCAGGAAGCAGGGTGGGGAAATACAGAAAAAGACTGGAAAGCTCAAGTGAAGAGTTTGCATAGGATATCCTTCCTGAACTGAACCATCACTGGAGACCTTCATGTGCTACTTAATTTTATTGTTAAAAAATAATGAACATGTTCATAAAATCATGGTATCTTAGAATGGTTTGGGTTGGAAAGGACCTTTAAAGCTTATCTAGTCCTTGGACAAGGACATCTTTCACCAGATCAGGTTGCTCAAAGCACCATCCAACCTGGCCTTGAAAATTTCCGAGTATGGGACATCCACAATTTCTCTGGGCAACCTATCCCAGTGTCTTGTCACATTCATGATAAAAACTTTCTTCTTTATGTCCGATCTAAACCTACTCTTTTTGAATTTAAAAGCATTGCCCCTTGTCCTATCACCACAGGCCTTGCTAAAATGTTTGTCCCCATCTTTCTTATAAGCCCTCTTTAAGTACTGAAAGGCCGCAATAAGGTTTCCCTGCAGCCTGCTCTTCTCCAGACTGAACAGCCCCAGGTCTCTCAGCCTTTCCTCACAGGAGAGGTGTTCCAGCCCTCGTATCATTTTTATAGCCCTCTGGACCCAGTCCAACATGTCCATGTCTTTCCTGCACTGTGGACTCCAGAGCTGGATGCAGTACTCCAGGTGGGTCTCACCAGAGTGGAGTAGAGGGCGAGAATCACCTCCCATCACCACACTTCTTTTGATGCAGCCCAGGATACAGTTGGCTTTCTGGGCTGCAGGACCACACTTAAAGCTCAAGTCCAATTTTTCATCTATCAATATCAAGTCCTTCTCTGCAAGTCCTTCTCTGCAGGGCTTCTCTCAATACATTCATCCTCTAGTCTGTGTTGATTCCCAGGATTCCCCCAACCCAGGTGCAGAACCCTGTACTTGGCTATGTTGAACTTCTCACGGGCCCCTTTCCTCAAGCTTGTCAAGGTCCCTCTGGATGGCATCCCTTCCCTCAGATGAATCAATTGCATCACACATCTTGGTATTATCTGCAAATTTGCTGAAGGTGCACTCAATTCCACTGTCTATGTCATTAATAAAAATATTAAATAACACTAGTCCCAGTAGGGACCCTTGAGGGACACAATTCATTACTGGTTTTCACTTGGACATTGAGCTATTGTAACTCTTTGGAAGTGACCATGCAGCCAATTCCTTCTCCATCTAACAGTCTGTCAACCCACCATATCTCTAATTTAGGAGCAAGAATGTTATGGGGGACCTTATCCAAGGCCTTACAGAATTCCAGGTAGATGACATCCATAGCTCTTCCCTTGTCCACTGATGCAGTCACTCCATATTCAATTTGATTCTTTTCTTGCTTATAGAAGCGTGCATCAGTAGTCAGTCTAAGGCAACTCAGTGAGTTACCCTGATATGAAATGATAGCCAATAAAAAGCTGTCTCCATTTTACAAAGCACAATGAATTACTTTACTCCTCGTCATTACTTTAAGCAGGGGGAGTTCACTGTGAAAATTTCAGACCAGCATAGCGTAGACATGACAGAAAACTTTGTATTTTCTTAGGGGATTTACAAGCATGAATACTTTACCTGTGTTATGTTTCTGGAAAGCTTGCGCACTAATTATATGTGGATAATTACAAGTAGGACAATGTTAATAGCATCTCTTTACTCATTTTGTACTTATGGATACAAAGGCAGAGGGGAAAGAAGTGCAGATAAAGAGCACAGCCATGTAGAAACTTCAGTGACCTACACTGCTAACAGGAGATAAAATTAAGTACACTGAATGATTATATAATACACTCTATGGCACAGACTTTCTTTATGAGATGTTTCAATAAACTAAAATAGCTATCTAAATATTTTTGATGAATGGACTGTCATGATCCAAATGGACAATTTTTCCATGCAAAATACTGATGTGATAACATAAAAACATTTCTCAAGAAAGTAATATTTTTTTCAATATTTTCTGCAAGTTCTCACCAAGACATTTCATTTTCAGCTTGTTGAAATATTTTGTTTCAGCTTTGATGTGTTATCAGATAAATTTTGAAAACCGGAGAGGGAAAGAACTTGACTCCCCATTCTGATGGAACAAAACATATGTTTTAAATCCACAAGAGAAAAATTCCATTTTTCAAATAGCTAAATGGTGAAGATATAATCTAGGGTGCCTACTCAGCAGCAGAGTGCAGTTTCTCACGGCAGAAAGCTAAGGTGCTCAGTGTTCATGTAACTCTGTTCACATATTTCAGATATTTTAATTCAGGAAGCAGGGAGTGACATGATGCTCTATCCAACAGCTGAAGCCATATTTCAAAACTTCTGAAGTTATCAGTTGCAAAAATAAAGCATTTTTAAAGAGAATGAGAGGATATTTCATATTTTTAGGGTCGTTTGAAGATTCCAAGTGGACTTATTGATGTTTGTTTCCAATTGTATCTGTTTCTAACAGCTTTTGTATATACTTTAGTTCTTCTGTTGCGTTGCTGATACGTTTCACTCCACTCATACAACATACAAATGTAAAACTGTTAGTTTGAGAGTGGATTTATATGTTCATGTTTTGAAGAGGTACATACATAATTTCCACATGCGAAAATCTCCAGGTTAATTCTGAAATGAGCCCAGCCCCATGGAAGAAATGCAGGGACATACTTCATAGTCTGGGGAACTGCAGGGGCATTTGAAGATGCAGGTGAACCTCTGAAGGGACAGTAAGTGATGGGTGTCTGCACAGTTCATGGTGTACATGTGAAAGAAAGAAGATGCTTTTCAGTGAGACATCCTGTGAGAAGAAGCAAGATCCAAGGTTGGTTCCCAGCAGTCTGGCATTTTATTATCTGTAATAATCTTTGGTGAAGGGGGGCATGGGGGTAAAAAAACAACAAAAAATATAGACAGGAAATTGAAGATGATTGAGGTGGCTTCCCTGTGACTAGAAACACAGATAGCCAGGTCCAAAACAAATTATTGGCAGAGGGAACCTTCAAAATGGTAACCGAAGCAGTCATATACAATATCTTAAAAAAAAAAAAAAAAACAATAGGAGGTATCAGTGGGAAAACCTAGATTGCCTTTCATTTTGGTAAAAAGGAGGGGAGACCTTCAATATACCCTTAATGCGCCAGTCTGTTCCTTTAAAAGGTAATTGGTCTAGGGCTTTTCAGGATGTTCAACTACCTTCCAGAGACTTTTCGATGTGCTAATTTTATAACCCCAAGAGCTGGAACCAGGACTGATGATGAGTTAGTGTAATACATCTTTCATCAACCTCTTCTAAAGTGAGGCGGCTGGAAAGCAAATACAGAAGATTTAGTGAATTGCTTTCTAAAGCAACGCTAACTTAGCAGCTAATGCAGACCTTTGCTTGATGGCTATTTGGAGTTGGTGCAGCTGGAAGAAAAATTAACAGTAAAAAGAACTAGATGTATTTTGTCATTAAGTTTTACGTTGACAGATGATTTCCAAGTGCTGCAGCACACTTCATGATTATGAAATGTGAAATATGTATCTTTGTTTCAAAAACAAATCAGTAAGGGAGTTTTTGTAATCTCTGTCCCAGAAATTTTCCTCACAGTTACATCTACCAGAAACATACGAGCATAATCTGTTGTAGTTTAAATGTGGAAAAATGCCGAGCTTGTCAGTAAAAATGCAGATAAGAATTTGTATATTTTTATTAACTGACATTGAAATAATTGTTCAATACGATTTCCTACTTCTAGTAGGTACTTGTTTTGGATGGTTCTTCATGTTGCCTTTGCTGCTTTTCTTGGACACGTGAGAAACATCTTTATTGGCTCAAGCACAGAACAACTAGCTGTTATTCACAAAAAGTAAAGCCAGGAATGAATAATTCTGCTTGTCCTAAACATATAAAATACACTCATCTACTACAGCAAAAAAAACATGATTTTTGTTTACCTTGCACATTTTAGAAAAGCAGTTTTACAGAGTAAAAATGAAAGACTTTCGGGAAACTTTTATTGGTATTGCCTCCATCTGTTTCTTTCACCTGTCAGGGTTGTTGCTGGCTAAGAGCTATAGTCATTTAGGTAAAGCGTATGCATCTATCAGTTCCTTTCACGTGGCTGAGCTTTGGCTTACTAAGAGTAACGTAGGTAAAGCAAATTCTGACTCACACAAAAAGAGAGTACCCCTTTACAATGTACTTCCTGCTGTGGCTCATGGTCCTGGGTCACATGCTCTCCCTCGTCACTGAAAAGCTGGACTCTGACACCTACCTCTACAACCTTTTTGTACTGTAAGGTGGTTGCATCAAAACTCACTCCTTTTTTTTTTGGTGGGTCAGGCATAGGTAACTGCACACTAACTGTCAACATTTTCATTCCATCTGAACACAAGGAAGAACTTCTGTACTCTGAGGGTGACGGAGCACTGGAACAGGTTGCCCGGAGGGATTGTGGAGTCTCCTTCTCTGGAGATATTCAAAACCCGCTTGGACGAGGTCCTGTGCAGCCTGCTGTAGGTGACCCTGCTTTGACAGGGGTGTTGGACTAAATGATTCCGAGATATCCCTTCCAACACCTACAATTCTGCAACTATGATTTTCCACTCTATTGCTGCACTACAATGAAAAATGTACTTTGTGGCTTATTTTTTCCTCTCTGACATTTTTCACCTGGTATCTTTTCTTTCCAGCTTTACCAAGTGATGACCACCTCCTCTATAGATATGGTCCTCATAGAGTTTCTGTAATTAGGCTAACTTATTCCATTGTTATTCCTTTCCTCCTTCCTGTTAACACTGAGCTTGGCTTTTGCTGACATTCCACCTGCCTTCAGGAGCCACTGGCAAAGGAGAATGTGATCAAATATTTCTTGTTTTTTCTCCCTTTTCTGTCAGAACTGCTGCCAGTGACAGCCTGAGCAACCTGACACACCTGCACTGGGGCAGATCACTGGGCATTTGTGCATGGGAGATTTACTCCTGGCAAGTTCAGATCTGTCTGGACGTAGGGCAGGCGTGCTCTGCGTGTGCACGAACAGTCGCTGTGTTGCATGGCAAATGGCGTACATGCAAAGTGGTCTGTTGAAGAGCTGATGTTGTGCTTAATAAATCTCAGAGTATTTAGGGTCTGTGGAAAATCTAGGCATAGATAGATGCCAGTAAGTGGTCTCTAATGCAAGGCTGGGCTGTACACAAGGCTGGAAACCCAGAATTGCACTGCCTTGCAGATTTTCTTGGACTTCCAAAGATGATAGGATGGAGGACACTGGGTAGGGGTTGGGATTCTTGTTTTGTGAGGAAGGGTTTCTTTAAAATTGGACATCCTGATAGCATAAGCATACTATGTGTACTTAATGTCCTTGAGACATTAGCTTAGACAGGAGCTCACAACTTGGAACAGGGGTGCCTTTGACTTCTTTTCTGCCTTTGTGCGGAAGCCAAAAGCCATCTCATTAAACTGTCACAGACTTTGTCTTGCTATGTCCTGCCAAAACAAGATCCAGCATGGCAAATCAGATGGCAATTGCCACAGCACCCAAGGTAGAATCTATTTGAAGTAATGTGTAAAAATCCTTCAAAATGAGTGTTCAGTTTCTGTGATCCACACAAAATGCAGTGCTGCTAACAAATGACTTTTTAAAAATTTTTCCTACTAGAATCAGGGCAAGGTCCAAGAACTGAACAGTTCTTGTTCTTCCCTGGCATGGCTGCTCTGTACCGCTCCTTTTTTCACTGGTGAAGCACAGAGACGTCTGTTCAGTGGGTCTGCTGCTCCCAAACAACCCTGTATTTCTGTGGGATGAGAAGACCAATTCCTCATAGCTGTTAGAAAAATCTCTGAGACAGGTCTGTTTGCCCCTGTTCTTCAAATTGCCATGGTGTGTGGGAGATCAGCAGAGGCTGTAGGACTCACCCATGCTTCATCCCTTGTTCTCTGTCCCAGTGTTAACGAGATCTTCTGTCATGTTTTCCAGCTGCAGTGTGTTTACCCTGGAGGAACCAGTAATGGCCAAGGGAAAAAGTGGCCATATGCAGTTTTCGTGTTTTTACTGTGTCCATTGCCAAAGACATTCACCAAACAAACAAGAATTCGGTCTTACACCAGATGGATAAGACCTTTGATAGATAATGTTTTTCCCACTCGTTCTCAAAATGTCTGAATTGTCAGCCTTTCCCACAAAGATGAAGCAATATTCGTTTTAATGAAGGTCTCAGTCAATTCTGATTTTGCTTATGTGCATGAGCTGTGGCTGTTGGTGTGGAAACTGCTTATTTATTAGTTTCCTAAAAATAAATCCCAGTTACCCTCTTATTAGTCTGTAGATTCTCTGGAGTTAAAAGTGGTGGTGTTCATAAGCTGCCAGTGTGCAAGTTTTAACTGTCCCACCTTTGCACAAAGTTTTTGGAAAGGTTATGTGTTCTTATCAGAAGGGAAGAAACAAATTAAATTGTAGTAATAAAAAACTGGAGGAGAACACAATAAATCAGATTTTTTTGTAAGTATTACCATGCTTTCTGAAGGAGAGCCAAGATGCAATGGATGTATTTTAGACAATTTATTCTTGCAAGAATCTGAGATCAATGTAGGCTCTACCCCACAGACACTCAGGTCCTACAGATCTTTTTGTTCTTTAGTAGAAATAAAAAACATTGAATTTTTTAAAACATTGGCTAAGTATCTCAAACAGGAAAAATCTGACTCCTCTAAATTTTCATGATTGAAGTTGACAAAGTAATTTTCTCATCCATAGTTCAATTTGATTAGTTTGATTGCCTGCTATGAATATGCAGTGCTTTGATGATTTGAACATATTCTTCACATCTCTGCTTATGACCTTGCTTTCTGCTATGAAAAAAAAAAAAAGTCCTTTCTTTAATTATCTTCCAGAACTTAAATAGCAGCTTGGCTTATGCTAATTTGTGTATTTGTTAATCTTTCTAATAAAATGCTTATTTATTCTAATCTGTTTGAGATTTACTTGGCAAATTACAAAGGTACAGATAATCTTCTACAAACAATTTGCATGTTGCTTGTCTTTACTTCCTAAAATAATGATGTACTTTTTCCAGGTTACCTCAATGATGTAGACGTGTCCTTCTAGTGCAGTGTTCCAATACTGTAGCAATCCTGTATCAAATGACAAGGAAACACGACTTTCCTGATTTCCCTTTTTTCCTAGCAAATTTTCAAGAAATTATTTAAGGCTCCAATTCATCAGTATATTTTGCCATTCCAGACTGGGACTGCTGCAGTCCTCGCCACTAGGAGATCCTAGGACTATGGTGAATGTTGCCTTAAGCTTTGGGTCTGCTCTGTTTTGCAGTTTGTTTTGATGGGCCTCCTTTTGATTTCAGTTTTTCAGCTTCAGCCGCTTTTATGTCTGAATCTTCATTATGTCTTCTATTCAGAGTCAAAGGAGCATTTGCTCTAAGTCAGATTTTCATCTCTGAAAGCCAAATCACACTTCCTACCTCCAACATAATCTTTTTGTGTCTAAGCAGGATTTTCAGAATTCTCAAATACCGTTTTTCCAAACTGGATTTTTTGAGTTATCAATATTCTTATAAAAAATCAACTGTAAGAAATAAAACAAGCACTGTCTTCATAAAACAGAGATATATTAATTGATAGCTATGGCAACCAGTGTTTTGTTTGCGAAAACACTGTTAGAACAAAAGTACAACAAGACCTTGTAATGACCTCCACTTTCTTTTTTATTCTATTGTCAAAATTTTCAAGTCAATAAATATACCGCATACATTTTATCAGTGGAGAGAGGCATACTAGGCTTTCTCTCTCTAGCTCGCTCTCTCTACCTCTTAGGACTGTAAACAGCTTAAAGCTGTCACAGAGAGGTAGACACTTGTACAGAAGGATTTAGTTAAGTGGTACTTAAAGATTAATGCATTTTACCCAGAGACTGAGTACTCTTTTGGACTAGCACTGAACGGTATATCTGGTTCGGTAACTTGCTGCACGGTTAGATCATAAGGATGCCTACATTACAGCTACCTAAATATTATCTTTATCTCTCCCTGCTTTTTGCCTGTTGAATTTCCATCAGAAACAGCTAATTACAGGCAGGGAATATGTATTAAAGTGAAAATGAACTTTACATTTTGTATTTTGTAACTAAAGGACACTGAAGTTAATGTGAATCTTTTAATTTACTTCAGAGGACTTTGCATCTAGCCTTAGAAGTGATTTTTAGACATATCTTGTACGTCATAGTTTCTTCTGCTGAAATGATTGCCTGAGTGTGAAATTGTAAGTCAGGACACTTGCAAAAGTGAGAAAAAAAAAAAAGGCAAAAGCCAAAAAAGTCCAAATCTTATCAAGGATCACACTGGAACCGTGTCATAATGAGATGCCTCAAAACAGTCAAGCTTATAGGGCAAATCCATTTTCTTGTATCCTATTCCTACCTGGTACCATGCATTTCTAGTGTGTGCTTTGGTGGTAATCTGGACACAACCCTAGAACACCTATGTGATTTCTTTTGGCACTTTGACAAGAGTGACTTTCATATTCCAATGCCAGAAAATGAATAAGCAGAAATAAATGGGAAAGCTTATGGATAATTCTGTAGCTTACAAACACTCTCTCCTGTCAAAGTCTTACTCTGGTGACAGATCTGCTGGTGTTGTGGCAAAAGGTAGGAAAAAGGACTCATCACCTTTTGAGAGGGTAAATGTAAACAGATTCCTCCTAGAAAACAAATCAGTAATTGTTTTCATTCACAAAGAACGGGCATCCATAGAAGGCAACCATAAAGTTCATCTGGACAAACCCTGCCTTTTTTCCCCAGGAGTACAGAACCATTGCTGTACAGCAAAACTGGTGAGTTTTTACTAACTAAACCAGAAATCAGTCCAAAGGTTTTGAAAATCTTGAAAGCACATCAGACCTGTTGAAGTTCAGCAGCTACTGGAGTAAACCTGTGCCTAGCATGTGCGAAGGAAGCAGGATGTGTGCCTTGGCTTCTTAGCCACAATAGCAAATTTTAGCTGCCTCCAGGGCTGCTTTTTCCATTTAATGTAATAAGCCTCCCGTTGAGTCACAAGGTTCAGAATGTATCACCTCACATTCTAAACTCCCTCTCAGAGAGGAGCTTAGGTGAGGCTGGTTCCAGGTTTGGCCTCAAACTTTATCAATGATTTATGTTTAAAGGATTATATGTGTCTAGTAGCAGGCTAAGGTTTATTCACAGTTTTAAGGGGGAACACAAGATTTTTAGTAGCACTTGATCATCGACTAATTTAACATTTACAAAATCATTCAATATAATTTACTACAATCACAAGGACTTCATTAGAGATTTCAGATGGCAATATTTATACTATATTTGTTATGAGGTACCTAAATCACTTCACACATGGATGCACACAGACACAAAGATATATACACGTATAAAGAGACACCTGTTAAAAATTCCCATCGAGTTCAGTGAAATATTCACTTCAAATGCCTCACCATTTCTCAACGGGTGAGCAATGAGCCTCAAGCTGTGAAGGGTTTCAGCCCAGGTCCTGCTGTCGGTCTTCGACGATGGTCCTCCAAACCTTACAAACCTGAGAGTTTATGAGCGCAGTGAGGCGTCCCACTCAGAGGAGGATGCTGGTGGCAGCCTGCTGTGGTCCAGGAGATCTCAAAGAGCCTCACTTAGGACTGCTGTTTATAGGGTTGAGAGATGATTGGCTTTAGGCATCAGCAAATTTCCATCCTGGCCACAACCTAAGTTGGTAATTACTGGATTTCTCAAAATTCCAGTAACACTGGTACCAATCTGCTCGAGTTAGGATCCAGATAATGTATGTTCCAAGGCTGTCAGGGAATGACTGATTATTCCCACTTTTGCTCCCCACCTTAGCCAGGCAACAGGAGTTCCTGGTATGGTCAATGCTGCTCCCTACCTTAGCCATGCGAGGGTTCCTGGTACAGTCAAGGGAACTGCCAAACTCATCACACAAAGGCTGAGACTTGACAGGGATTCCTGAGATCATAAAGCGTTCCAGGAGAGGAGAGGGGGAAATGCACCACCACACTCAAGCAACAGATGAAGTACAAACCTCATGTTGTTATGCAACTGTTTGAAATACTCTAATAAGAGTAAGAAAAATGTATTAACTGCTGTGTGGCACAGAAGAAAAAATGGAGATGGATTCACGTGAGCACATAATCACACGGTTGAGCTGCTATAACACCATCATTTCTCAATAAGAGATGGTAAAAAATGTTATTTGACACATTCCCTTAAATACTAAATGTTCTGTTCATCAACTCCCTCCCAAAGCTTTTTCAACAATTTAACCTACTAGCTGAATATTTTGATGTTTCTAGTTGAAAACTGAAGACATTCAAAGAATATATTTTTTAAACATATGCTAAATTTTTACGGGAAGTTTGGAGAAATGGGAAATCTCTCTGTCATACCTATAAAGAAAAGTATTTGTGTACACCCTGATGAGCAAATCCAAATAATTTATAAGAGCATACAGGAACACAATTTATCAGTCTTGTTTCCAAAAAGGAAACGTAAAATTTGTGAAATTTGTTGGTTGAGGAATAGTCAAACAACGCTACTTTTGAAAGGTAGAGCGGTACTTTTTACAGTGTGGCCAGTTACATGCTTTCAAGTTCCTAGCTAAATACAGGATGCTCACTTTTTTTTCAAAATATGTGTACATCTGGGTCACTCACAGATGTCCCTCTCTGTCGTGCCTGCCAGCTACGTCTTGCCTTTAATAACTCCTGGAATGTTTCTGTAATTTCTCAGGAAAAGCAGTCAAATTCAGGTTTGTCCTCTGTTTCCAACTTTATAGCTTGCATAGGCATTTTTATGGCATGGACTAATCAGGTTTTGCTTTACATTGACAAAGACTTACTGAGGAAAGTCAATAAATACAGAAGTACTTCACTAAAAAGAAATGGCCTTAAGCCGTGATGCATTTGCGCTTGTTGCTTTACTCTTCAGCTTCTGCCTCTCACAGCAGCAATACTTCTTCATCAAGGAAAGGTAAGAACAGACAAAGCCCAATAAACAAATGAATTGAAATCCCTGATGGTTCTCTATCACCATCTGCTTATGGTTACAAGAGGAACAAGGTGAAAACACATTTTTAAATGAACATTTAATAGAACTTTTAATCTTTTCAAAATTAAGATACGCTTTATTTACATCTTATCATACTTCTTTTTCATCATGTCTATTATTTTTGTCCACATTTCCATGTCTTCTCTCTCTCCACCCTCTTTCACCTTCTTTAGCCATCTCCATTTCCTTTCAAGTGGCAATGCTAACTAGCTGCAGAAAGAGCTACTGTTCTCTATAAAATTCACCAAGGACCTTTAGTAGTTTAAGGAAGACAGCATGTCTGATGTCTTCCTTGCTTTATGCTGTCGAGAAGTTCCCATGAAGTCTCCATCCATTTTTAAGGGAAATCTACAGTCTGTCACACTTATTTTACTTAATTTGTTATTTCTTCTAGTTTCCATTCATTTCTCCCAGTGCCAAGTGCTTTAACTCCCTATGTACTTTACTGGTCTCTTCATAAGAAGTAATATATATGCACATTTATGTCCTGTATTCAGTCTAGATATGCCCTTCTCATATGACCCAACCAAAGGCTTATTCTAGGAATACAGCTGGGAAGAAATGGTTTGACTATGTTTGTCCTCCCGTCTGACTGATGTGATTAGCTGTACTCCAGCCAGGAAGTATCAGATAAGTACACATCAATCATAGGATGGGACATCAAGGAATGAGGCTATGGGCTGAATACGCTATTTTAGTGGGCCAGGTTCTTCCTGTGTGGCACTGTTCAAGACAGATCAATTTTAATGTGGGCAGGGGAACACACATAATCACTGAAATAGTGTGGAGGATCTGAATAGATCTACTGATGGTGTCACGTTTATCACAACAACAGCTGAAGTGTAGTAAGTACTACCAGGAATCAATTTTTTATTGATAGATGGAGTATGCTTATGTTTATACTGTAAAAGAAAGAATAAGGGGAGATGGAAAAGAAAGGCGATGTGAGAGGTACAATATGAAAGGAAAATTCTGCCACATGAGAAGAGTTGAAAGACATGAGATGTTCATGTCTGCATGGGTGGTGGAGGATAAGGAATAAAAAGTAGAGGGAGGGAAGGCAAAGGGAAGAAGAAAGAAGTGGAGTGAGATTGTGTCAGTGTTCTATTATGTTTGGTGGGTTTTTTTGTTATCCTTCATTAAAAAGCCAGTGAGATCCTGTGATAATAGTGAAAAAGTGAGAAAAGCTTCAGAAGGAAGTCAAAGCTGGTATTTAGTTTGCCAGTCATGTAAGAACTAATTTCAAACAGAATGGATAAAAAGTATTTCTTAAAATCAATGAAGCCTATGATCTGGGCCTTGACGTGATTTGGATAGCTGAAAGAGATTATGGAGGCTCGTGGTTAGTGTTTATGCGGTTAAATAACATTTTCTGCTTTCACAGAGTTCTCGTATGTGATGCTGAATATGATATACAGAAAATCGGAGCCTGCATTTCCCAAAGGCCAGCATGCAGTGCCATATTAGGTATTAACCATCAAAATGAGAGCGTATACTAGAAGCGGACATTTCACTAAATGTTCTTAACAGAGGACGCACTGATTCCGTGGATGTTTTCATTTCTTAGAGTTTTTCCCCTTCATTAAACTCAGATCTCTTTCTCCTTCTCTTACGTGACAGATGAGTTTAATATTTCACTTTAGTTAGGCACTGGAATGATGTCATGTTTAATTAGTTCAGCCTCTCACAGAATCATGATTGCACACACAGTATTTTACCTTGTTGCAAATACTCTATGATACATTTAGTTCTGCAAATTTACTTGTTTTTTGGGAGTTCTGGTACAAGAACTCACATTTGATTGGAATATTTTTGGAAATGGGAGATTTAACCAGGAGCTTTAGTTACTGCACTTTGTCCCACTAAGAAGCATAAAAGTTCTCTGTAAAACAAGGCAAAAACTCAATGAATACCTATGAATATTTTCATCTGTTTTATTACTTCCATGTCATGCACTCATTGGAATCCAGCCAAGGATCTACTTCCTATTGTTAAGCTTTGTACTTTACCTAAAGAATATAAAATGTTATTTTCTCTGATGGAAAAGCAGGCAGACAGAACATGGAGTTCTTCATAGGGTGAGGAATATGAGACAGAATTCTGCACAAAAAAAGAGTTCTTGCTTTGTCTTTTGCCTAGCTAGTGCTGGAAAGCAGTGCTCTGGGATGTCAGGGCACTAGTATGGTGTAGGGTGGGGTGCTTAATATAATAAGGTGGCATTCTCTGAATTTTGACAGATTGCTATTACTTTGCACAGGTTTAGCATAGGAGAGAGTGCACTCATTTGAATCAAGTTTCTCATTGTTTCTATTGCCGTATAAAACTCATGTTAGAAATTATTTGTTTTGTATTCAGACATAAACTTTTATGACCAGAAATCCCATAAAACCAGCTGTCTCTTTTAGTCTAAGCTTGTCCTTAAAAGTGAAAAATGCTTGGCTTCTTTCACCTTGTTTATCCTCCACATCTGTAAATGTTTTGGATGGGAACACACTGCTGAAATATAAATAATACTTGCTTTGCTCAAGCTGTTGAGGTTCTCTCTCCAACTATATCAGCCCAATTTTCAGAAGGTAAGAAGCAGTGACAAGGGAGCATCACCCAGTTGAAAGGGATTATGGAGGACTAGTGACAGGTCCAACTCCAGAAATGTTGCTGGTGTCTGGGGTGGTCCTGCTTTTTATGCTGGACAGTTCTACAAGACAGTTGCTTCCAGGCCTGCATGTTGATGTCTGTAACCAATTGTTCACCACCTGAGAAAAATGGTGAACTTTCACATACCTCACTGCCAGAGATTGTTTCGCAGACCCCCATTATCATGATATCTAAAAGGCTACAAATAAAAAGTGCCCGTTTTTGTTTGTTTTGCTTTCAGCAAGAATGCACTCTAATGTTATAGCTTTGAAGATTAAACTGGGCATATGACCTAGTTGCTACGGAAACCTCTCTGGAATAAAATGAAAAGCAAGGGAGGGAACACTGGTGAGTGCTAATTTACAGAAGTAAGAATATTAAGTATCCTTGATCTGTGGCAATTGATACCACCTCCCTGTTTTATTTATTAGCAAAATGGTTGAAAGCAGATATCTCTTAATTTGCCCTCTGGAAAAAAAATGTATACACAATTGCTACTTTGCAGTTATGGTCCATTAGTCATATTAGCTTGGCTAATGCAAGAAGGATTATTATTGTACTGATCCCCATGTGCAATAGACATAAAACAGTGTAGACACTCTCAGTATGGATGTTACTATTGTAATCCCTCAGAAGCCACATGGTGGCTTAACCTTGTCTGGCTGCCAGGTGCCCACCCATCTGCTCTCTCACTCTGCTTCCTCAGCAGGACAGGGATGGAAAAGAAGAAGAAAAGCTTGTGGGAGATTGATCACCAGTTACCATCACTGGCAAAGCAGACTTGACTTGGTGAAGATTAGTTGAATTTCTTGCCAATTAAAAACAGAGTAGGATAGTGAGAAAACAAACCAAAACTTAAAACACCTTCCCTCTGTCCCCTCTTCTTCCCACATTCATCTTCACTTCTGATTCTTTTTCCTCCTGCCCCCTGAGCAGCACAGGGGAATGGGGAATGAGGGTTGTGGTGAGTCCATAACATTTCTTCTCTGTCACTACTTATTTATTACACTGTTCCTCTGCTCCAAAGTGCGGTCCCTCCCATTGAGTACAGTCCTTCATGCTCGAACGTGGGTCCTTCTTATGAGCTGCTGTTCTTCAAGAACTGCTCCAGCATGTGTCCTTTCCATGGGGTGCAGTCCTTCAAGAATGAACTGCTCCAATGTGGGTCTCCCAGGGGCCACAAGTACTGCCAGAAAACTTGCTCTTGTGTGGGCTCCTCTCCATTGGCCACAGCTCCTGCCAGGAGCCTGCTCCTGTGTGGGCTCTCCATGGGCTGCAACTTCTTTCAGGGCACATCTACCTGCTTCAGTGCAGGGTCCTCCACAGGCTGTAGTGTGGATATGTGCTCCAACATGGTCCTCCATGGGCTGCAGGGAGACAACTCAAGTCATCATGGTCTTCTCCAGGGGCTGCAGAGGAATCTTTGCCCCAGCACTTGGAGCTCCTCCTCCCCCTCCTTCTTCGCTCACTTTGGTGTCTGGTGCCGAGAGCATCCCTGATGGGCTCATTTTTGGCCAATGGTGGGTCAATTTTGAAGCCGACTGGAACTGGCTCTGTCCAACGTGGGGGCAGCTCCTGGTGTCTTCTCACAGAAGCCACTCCTGCAGCACCTCCTCCCCCCCCCGTCCCCCGACAGATACACCCAATACAAAATGTTAAGTTGCTGATATCTTCTTTTAACATGGATTATCTAGTTTGGATGTTTTTTTCTAAGGATTATCACTCTGACTGGTCACTACTTTGTAATTGGCTGTTTCCTCCCGACTCCTAACAGGCTGAAATAGAGCACAGGTGGGATGCTCCCCCCATTGCCCTGACTGCAGATCAGCACTCCTGACTATGAAGCTGCTAGGTACATTGTGGTTGGACAACCAAAAATAAAGTCTTTCTATAAAATCTACAAAAGTTCTGTAGAAAGCTAAATCCTGGGAGATAAAAGCCTCTTCTCTCAGTGAACAAGGCACTTGAGCCCAACTGAGTCAGCTTGCTGTCCAATTTATCTTTGTCATTATCACCAGTTCTCATAAAGACATATGATTTTTCCTCTTGTGTGGTAACTCTGTCTGCTTTGTGTCTAACACAGTCCACCTACTTCTTGTCTGTTGTGGTTTTCATCTGACAGCAGGAGGCGGAACATGAAAGTAGGCAGGGTGAGGACAAAAATGCTTTATCTATGAAGTGCAAAAGGACCAGAGCAGAAGAGGGGTAGTGAGCACATGTATGCTTTGTATTTTGATAAATCATAAATGATGAGCTATCTTTCCCTGACATTCCAGTGACCTCTTTAAACCAGATTTAATGATACATCTTCATAGACACAGATCTGGGTTTTTTCCTTAAGTGTGACAGCATCTTGTAATCTGCACAGGTAGTCTGTCATTGTGAATGTGAGGGATGCCAGAATACTTATTTTCCTTGCTTTAAATGCTTGTTTGAAACCATATATGTGCAACACAAGGAAATACATTATTAGCGCATTCGTTCACTGCAGATGACACATACACACAGAGCAGACTATGCCCATTGGTTGTACCTGGTGAGTTTAGTTCATCACAGTTTAATGAACCACTACACCATAGCATGTCCTTCTATCTAGGCACTGTCTGAAAAGATAGTGTTTCAGAACTGGAGCTCCTGTTCACATTGAAAGTCCCAAGATCATTTTTTATTGCCCTTTATTTTACCTTCTTTTGTAGGACATTCTTGCTTTCTTATTTCCTTTTTTTTATGGATGGAAAAAATATATAGATTGTTTCTAAAGCAGAAAGAGAAAAAAATTACTGCGAAGTCCAGTGCCATTCATTTTTACCTGCGAAGCTGATGAATGAAGTGTAGAGTTTTACTGTTTTACCAGCTCCTACCTGTAGAAGTAATATGTTCAGTAGGTCACGGTGACCTCGTGATGCCTGTTTTCTTGAGTTGACTTTGCCATTTGTTAGGAACAGTAAATGGACCAGGTGGTAGAGACTTAGGAAAGACAAATCTTGTTGTTCATGCTTCCCTCTTTGCTCTCTGTACTTAAAAATCTCTTGGCATTGTACAATCCCTAGCAGTTGGTGGGCCTTTCTTTTCCTAAATATGGATTACACAATATGTGACATTCTGGGTAATGTTTTTATTTCTCACACCTGCGACTTTTAAAATTGTGTTTAAACCACCTCTTTATACATGTAAATGCAAGTATATATTTATATTACCATACACATGTATACCTCCTCATGCTTGTGTGAAAACTTTGAATTTGCTGAAGTATAACATCTCTCATCTTCTGGGGATAGAAGGCCTGCATACTTGGGGGATTTTTTTGGCACATGTTCCAGAATGCAAGTTTTTATTACTTAGAAACCTCATGAAAATGAAATTAATTGACAGTTGACTGCTTCTTTCCATCTTAATTTTTAAACTTCAGGAAATTATGAATAAGAGCATTGAGATTTGTTTCCCTCTAAGTAATACTCTGTGTGCACAACACCAAAAATCACAGTAAAATTATTTCCCTAATAATGTCAAGAACTAGTCACGGGCATTCTGCCTTCAAGAAGCAATTAAGAAATTATTCCAGAGGGGATATCTGCTAAAACTTCTTTGCAAAACAAGTTAATCAGAGTGGGTAGGAATTAATTTTTTTACCTCATATTCAGAGACCTAGGGACATTTTTCACCTAGTTTATTTACAAAGGAGGAAGTGCACAGAGACGTCTCAAGAGCGAACTAATGTGAAAATTAAAAAATGGTATGTCCATTTGAAGGATATTAAGACACATTAAAGAAGCTGCTTGCAAGTGAGGGAAGGAATGACCTTGCACAAAAATGTGTCTTGATATAAAACAAACAAACAAAAATATAAAAATTTAAAAAAAAATTCCTCAGCAGTAGAGAAGATATGAAGATGTTTGAAAATGTGTGTGTGGGGAAGAGAGCAGGGAAGGTCAGTGCCAGTGGGTCAACTTGCTACTGGTAAACTTATTACAGAGTAGGACTTTAAAATGTCTGTCTGGTGTCACCAAGGAACAAGGAGATCAGCAGGTCATATGTAAAATAACAGCTAACTAAAGCTACAAAAGCTGCTTTAACTTGTGGCTCTTGGGACTAGAGTTTCTGTGTTGAGAATTAGAAGACATCAGACTTTTATCAGACCATAGTATTTGCTGTTAGGTTGTTCACCTTTCCTACCTCCTCCTGCTAAGACATATTGGTAGATCCAGGCTTACCATTTCCTAATCAGTCTAAGAGGATAAATTAATACTGATGACCTCAGGGCTGAAATTGTTTACAACAAAGCTGAGGCAGTTGCAGAAAAGCTTGGAAATTTGCCTCAGTTTCTCATCTTCAGAGGAGAGTCATAGCACTATGAACATTGTGGAGATACTGTTAACAGTTCTGTGATGCTGAGATGTACCCTCCATAATACTGGAGACGTACGTATGCACATTAGTTTGCGAGGTTGAAGGTAAAGAGGGAAAGGAGTTATTTATCTGATAAGCTGGGTGCACTTTCAGACATTCATGAAGAAAATTGATATTTTCTGATGCCTGAACTGTATGTATAAAAGGAGATGCAATCATATGTGAAGAAAAGAATAACTTCATCTTTCAGAGACGCACTAGAAGTGCTCTGTAGTTTTGTGATTAAATGTCTGAGGGAGTGATTAGTTAGCAGATCAGTAGCTATTTCACGTGACTGAGCACATGGAGTAACGCCATACCTGTTTTATAAATTATAAAGCATATATTTGTCTCTGCCCTACTAGAAAAGACAAAAAGAAAAAAAAAAACTAAAAATGTTTGCTTCCCTCTTGTCCAGTACTAGTCTTAAAATTGCTAAGGTTTTCCAATAGCCCTGTACAATTACAAGCGAACCTGCAAAAAGTCCTGTTATCACAGGACTGAAGTTCTAAGTGATACTGCCTGGCTGCTACTTCTCACTTAGGGATATCAAAGCATATGTGAGTCCAACACAGATAAATAAGTAAACTTTTGATAAATGTTTAACTGCAGTTGAAAACAAACACTCATTAAAAAAAAAATCACAGTTTGCTTCAGCTAACCTCTGCTCTGTTATTTACTGGCTGAACAGTATACACCTGTTGCTTTTCTGTTGCTCTTACTCTTTGAAGGTACAACCTTCTTAGCAGGAAATTATTTTAGTTGATGGTTGCTTGTTCTTAGTGCCTGCAGTAAGCTCTTGCTCTTCCATTTAATGTATGAAGAATGAGTTGTCTTTCCATTTATAATCAGAGTTATTAAACTTTGTGAAGTTGCTCCTCTTTGACAGGAGAAAGATTATCAAACAGATGATCAGACTCTAGAAAGCTGCCACTCATTGTATGGTCTGAGGATTGCAGCAAAAGCTGTCGAAGTCGCGCTGTGCACTACACACTAAATCAGCTACTCATGCCATCTACACAGCCTGCGTAAGAGACCCCAGGGCAGGCCATGATCTAAGCTTTGCAAGTAAATGTAAGTGATAAGCAAGAACCATTCAGAAACTCATCAGTGCAGTCTAGGCAGATGATGTGTAGGACAGGTCCTGGAAATTTAGTCCTGTGAATCAGCAGTAGTGAAGTGCTTCAAGGGAGAAGGGGATACATCTTGTGTCCAAGAGTCATCCATCCTAGGTTTTGGATAGATGTTATACTCCTGACCTCCAGATTGGCTGTCACTGAACCGGTGCCAAGAACTGCCCTGTCCACACAGTAAAAAGTACAGATTATTAGGGGTGGATCTGTGGAGTCCAATCGACATCCATTGTGCACAATATTTCATCAAGTTTTACACTAACTCTAGCCTGGTCCCTGGTTAGTAGATGCACTCCTGAAACACATATTTCCATTTAGTTTCATCCAAAAGATAACTAGTTCATGCACTCGAAGACTGCTCTGTGATCTGAGCCAAAGTATCTAAAACTGGGATGGCTGGAGTGATTTTGAAAGCACACTTCTGAGTCAAAATAAATTTCTAATGTAGATACACCCAACAGAAATGTAAAGTGCATGGACCATGGTCTTGCTGTACTAAAAGCTTCTTCTGAACTTCTTTTTCTTTTCCAGTGCAAACATACCAGAAAATCTGGCCTCACAGCTAACACCTTCAGTCAGAAAATAAAAGTCCTTCCTCTTTTCTTTTGGGGAATATTTAAATGTCAGTGTTATCCCAAAGAAGAGCTTTTTAACACAAACTAAAGAAACCTTTTCCTCAACAACAGGCAATGAAGTTAAAACTCAGGGACTGTAAGGACAATCTCCAGTGTAACCTTCTGGAGGCTTCTGCATTTTAAGACCAGAAAGAGCCAGCTTTAATTCCTCTGTAACACAGGCCCTAGATTTCACAGAGAGATTCTCGCACAAAGCCGCTTAATTACTGTTCATGCTACAGATGTTCTTCTCCTACTTTCATGACTCCCAGGAAGATACTACTCTCAAAGGAGCTCTGCACCTGTGATTAGTTACACTTACTGCTAAATGTACAACTTGCCTGCAATGTGCAAAGTTTTGATTGACAAGAAAACAACACGGAATTCCAGTAGAACCGAAGTATTTTTTGAGTGAATTTTCTCTGTAGTAAGTGGAGGGGCTTTCATGAAAATTATTTTGCCTTCACTTTTGTATTCATTACATGCACTAGTATGGATACAAGCAACTGTTCATTCAATTAAATGCTATGCTGAGTATCCTTGGACTTTGAAACAAGATCCTTCTGGGAAGAGCTCAGATCCTCTATCTATGGATACTTCTCAAAAATACGTGTAGGACAGGTAGCAGGAAAGTCACTTCAAGGAATATCTCTCCACCTGATAGATGGTGGAAAGTCCCAGCTGTTGATGCTGGCTGTGCTGCAAAGGAGTTCAGCAGCAAAAATGCCTGGAAATCTCCTCTTATCAAGCGAAGAAGAAACTCCCTTATGGCAATTTTCAGGTAGCTTCAGTTTAAGGGACTGATTTACCAACTGTGGATTGCAAGAGAACCTCTCTGAGTAGTTTCGAAAGGCACTGGAGTGTGCCCTGGGAAAGCAGCTTTACTGGGAAGTATAGGGCCACTCTAGATTTGTTATATCTGCCAGCAATTGCTGGAATATAGAATTAAATATACATACACTGTCAGAAGAGGTAGAACACACTCAGTACTTTTCCTGAAATATCCATATCAGGAAATCCACAGAGCCTTCAGATAATGATTTTATAGCAAACAACATTGAATTCACCCTTTTAGCTATGGATCAAGTTGTCTGTCACTGGATAGGTGTGAATGAACTTCCTGGGCAAAGGAGCTTTCTTGACTGCTTTCCAGAGGTCTCAAGGACATGCCTTTCTTGTTTCATGTACAGCTCTTCCATGTTTGCAAAGCTTGTGTGGTCAGCTTGATTTGAATGCTGAAAGTGCAACAAAGTGGCTAAACAAATGAGCGCATGATTGAAAGTGTTTGCCCTGAATCTTTATTTTAGGGAAATTGCCAGAAGCTCTAGCTGCTGGTTTTAGCTGCCTTCCCTCTCTTCTCCTAGTTGCAAATGCTGTGTTCAGTGGCATGTTTTACAGACTTTGTTTCACACTTGAATTTTCTCATATTTATGTTAATATATGTCTGCACCAACAGTTTAGGGGTATAGGGAAAATATTCAGATGTATAGTATAAATATTTGGTTTTAGTTAGACTTCCTAGAAATTATTTTGCTACTAATAGGTTCTACACTGACAGCTGGACATAGGAAAAGAGCTACTTGCAATGTTGTTTGGTTGTCGGTCAACTAACCATCATTTCAGCTTGAGTTTATAGACAGCATGCTTTCTCACACCACCATTGCTGGAGAGCAAAGTTGTTTTTGCCTCAGATTTATTACTATGGGTCTAAAATGGAAATATTTTGGTCTGTAAAGGTTCACCCTGAAAAGACACAGATCATGGTCCCACTAATTGAGTTTTGTGGCAGACAAGCCATAAAAAGTATAAATTAGTCAAACAGAGCATACTATGAATTTGAAGGTACATTTTTTTTGTTATCTTTTTAATTTGTTTTCTTTTAAATTTGGATTAATTTTTCCTTTATTTTGACTGTTATCTTTATGGTTGTGGATTTATCAGATGATAGATAGATAGATAGACTTTTTAAGTAACTGCCAGGAATGGTAATTATATAGGCATTTGCATTGGAGACTTCCTCTGTGGACCTGCATTTAATGCAGCAGCTGATCTGAGCAGATGGAAATTAGAAGCAAGAGGGATATGCTGAAAATCACACCATGGGAAAACTCTGAAAAAGATGTAACCTGCCTGTTGGACTGTAAAATTGGCCTGAGATGGCATGTGGTAGTCTGTGCTCAGCTACCTAATTCCTCCAGTTTCATTGACGATGTCATAAGACCAAGTAGATGTCCTTCCGGAGTGTACAATATCATCAAAATACAGAGATGTCTGTGTAGAAATTATTGTATGTCCTAAAATACAAATAGATAAATTTCTAGTTAATGTCACTTTGACAACATATCTAATGTGGTTATTCTTGCCCCCCAGTCCTATGTACAAACAGAAGAAAATCAGGTTGGTGCTTTTACAGAGAATGTGCTGTCACTACGTCACTACGCTGATCATTCAAAACATTGAAGTATTCACAAAGTACCGCAAGTTCTATTTGTATGATGCATAGAGCTTACATTATGCAAAGGAAGCTCTAGTTTTCAAATACACTAATCACTGAGTTTATCCAGATGTGCTCAGTGTAAAAAAAGTTAACTAAACTTATGCTCTGAGGAACACTGTGAGATGTTCTTCAAAAGTAATCTGTAGGTGGAAGAGAAATAAGCTGGTGCTTGCATATGTAGGAGTAACATGGAATTTTTTTCTTCTTTGATGTAAAAGATGAGAAGAGTGTCACTGTCAGTGATGGTTCAGCTATGCAGCTGTTTGCAGGAGCTGGGAAGAAGTATCAAGTCAGTTTGTAATATTTGCATACTGAAAAGTGCACTGTTCGTTCACTCACAGATTTATGTCTCCTAGACTCTTTGGAGAAATTTAGAAAGGGATGAGGTTAAACAATTGAAATTCCAGACCTGATTTCAAAAAGAAACATATATCTTGTAATTCTCATTGTGCTTTTATTTGACAAGAATAGTTTAACTTGTCAGCAACATCTGAAAAAGCAGATGAGTTCGACTGAGGAGCCCAAAATTTATACCATGTATGATTTAGCTATTTTTATACTTTCTTTTTCCTATCAGGTTCCTTTATTTCAAATCTCAGATGCCACAGAAATAATGTCACCAACAGCACGATGTGATCTTCCCCCTAATATCTGTGTGAAAAAGAATAATTCAGATTTAATAGGAGAGAATATATAACTGAATTTAATTTTAAGACTTTTCTACTACTATGACTGTCATATTTCCACAAATAATGTCAGGTTGTTCATTCACCTCCGATGATCTCTGTGGCTCAAATATTTATTCTTTACTACCCACGTTTCTTGACTGCTGGAGTGAAAATACTGTAGTCAGTCACGTTTATTTTTGAAATTACTAGCTCCTTTTTCTTTTCATAGTAGAGCTTTTTGAAAGCCAGTTTTGTTGTGTTTGTTAAACTTTATAGAATGACAAGTGCCCATCTAAACGGGCAAGGTGCATCTAATGAACGCTTAAACAAAGTCAATACATAAAAAAAGAAACTGCAAAGCCGCATCACATCATCTTTTCTTGCTTCAAAAGGCATTTTTGAGTTTAACTCACAGAAGGTCTTCCGTATGGCTGAACAAGATATGAGTGACTCAGAGCATGTCAATGAGATATCTGAAACATTACTCTAGACTTCACCTACTTGAATATTACCTATATCATTACTGCTGAGTGGTTACCATTAGCTAACAGGTTAGGCTAGCTTTGTAAATCAGATTTGGGTATCTGTACACTTTTGTTCAAAACACTTTTCAGTCCTGACACAGATGTTCATGCCGTGTCCGAGAGGTTGGAGTGAACAGGTGAAAGCACACTCAGGATATTTTAGTTCAGTAACTGTACATATTAAGAGCACTGAAGACACAGGTGACAGATATTTTTGTGATGAAAACCACACACAGATGTGGGGTACACCTGCAAGGAGTTAATCTACACAGAAGCCTGTGCCATTGCACCTGGTCTAGGGGTTGGTATTAACAAAATTTCATGATCTGAAATTGTATTCCTAATTTCAGTCTGAACAGAGCCGTAACATCAGTGCTATTAGTACTCCCCATGCCTATGTAATGTGGAAATGAGTTCTTTTTTATTCTTAAATCAAAATAATCTCTGCACATATACTGTCAGAACTGTAGAAGTGTCTCTATGGGAGCATTCCTGATGCTGAAAGTGTTTCAGGTAGCTACTGAATACTAGTGAGATGTTCCAGTCTTCTGAAAATTAGTTGTTCTTCATTCAGATCATCTCATCATATGTTTAAATACCAATTGAAGTCTTCCAGACAAGAAAACATATTGAAATATTTAAGATAAAAAGAATTATGTTCGGGTTTGCAATTTAGAAAGAAATAGCTGAAACTTTCTCTTTCTTTTTTTTTTGTAGAGAAATGTGATTAGCAAGGAACATGGGCCTTCTTCATAACGGCTCATGAAAAATCATCCAGAAAACTATCATTAAGTCATGCAATTTTCATAAGTAGGCATCATGGACTTCAATAGGCTGGAAGCTTAACTTAGTGTATACCTGCTTTCCGCCCTGAGAACCTTTTAATGGTCTGCGACTTGCACTGCCAGGCAATTGCTCTATTACTCCGCTGATGGTAATCATGGCTAGTATAAGATTAAAAGGCTGCCTAATCTTCACACTGCTGTCAGTCACAGTCAATGGAAAAAGTCCTGAAAGGTGATGCACAGTTTGTGAGCTGAATAAGGAATGGGGTGCACTTTTCTTTCAGTGCTGAAGAACAGATGGTAAGCAGAAAAAAAGGTGCTCCGCTTCAAGTGACATTAAACCATCAGCTGCAGAAGAGTGCAGTCGTTTTGGGGTGCCATTCCCTGTGGAAGGGGGTGGCAGAACTGCTGGTGGCAGAACTGAGGATCCCCAGACAGGAGCTGCATTTGCCATCAGGCAGCCACACTCCTGCCAGGGGCTGTGCAGGGGCATCTGGAAGCACGGGGAAGGCAGAGGCAGATGCGGCAGCAGCGCAGACCTGTCTTCTACCTGACCTGTTTTGAAATCGGGTCATTGACTGCAAATGAGACTCAGAGTTAGAAATCACACTCGGCTCAGGGGGTTTCTTGCACACTTTTCATTTGACTGTGTGTGCTGTGGGCCTCCCACCCTGCTTCTGAGCCCTGCAGTACAGTGCTCTGCCTGCATAGCTGCCTGATCTCCATGTGCCAGTCTTCACGTGTGCACTTCTGCAGCGACTATGGCACACTGCCGGCTCTCCTGCCTCGCTGTGTCCTTCAGCAGGGCTACCTCAGCAGTGGGCAGCTGCCCAGCTAACTTCATTGCTGAAAGGGACAATGGAGTATCCAAAGCACAAGTAGGAGACGGCTTTGCTATCACTGAAGTCGCGGCTCTCAGATAGTTCTCCAGGAGTCAACAAAAAGCAAATGTTTCCACCTGATTTACTACCACGCAATGGCAGTAAAGCATTTGCTGGCAGCCTCTGGCTTTATAAACTTTTATCAACCCTGTAACCAGGCAGAACTTCCGATGCATTTGCCCACCCGTTAGCACCAGTTGATGCAGGTGCCTGCTTCCAGCATGAGAGCAAGGGTTGTTCATGATCTTTCTGTCATATTCTCATATTAATCCCTGCAGGTAACATGGTGAAGATTAGATTTAAACCTACGATATAATTCAAAGTGTATTTCCTAGTCGGAAGTAGTGCCAGTGCAGCTGAGCAAACGGTAGGATGTACACAGCAGTATACCTTCTATACAGGGTAGCAAAAAGTGGGAGGCTGAAATTAAATTATCAGATGCCCATTACCCATTCTGATTACCTTGTTAGACAGTGTTTCTACTATTTCATTGTATTGCATGAGTGTTTTATCTTGAATTTTTTATTGTGGAGACTGCCTTTTGGAGTAAGTGAGTTCAGACACTCTCTGTCTACCTGCCCTGTGAGACCTGGCATTTACTGATGTGCACAACCTTGTCAGAATTTATGGTGCTGGTACAGGCAGCTGGGCTGTAGCCATAATTGCCTCCAGAGAAGATTGAGGAGTTCAAGTGTTTGGGGTGACAGATAGGGCTACAGTGACTTTTCCTGCAGGAATTAGGAGTGACACCGATCTCTCCTTTATTCAGTTCAATCAGTTTTGTTGTAGGTTGAAGATGATGTAATTCAGAGCTGCATGTTATAAGTGTTTTATTCTTTGAATTACTGCTATACTTAAGCCATTGCAAACATGCACATCTTATTCTTCTCTTGGACAGCTGCCGCTGTTAAGCTGAGCAGCAAAGGTTTTCTCCTGAGGATTAGAGCTCACTGGGAGCCTTACAACAATTCCTTCTCTTCTGAAATATGTAGGTTTGTCAGAAAGTAGGATTTTCTGTAGAAATATTCTGTTTTGTACCTAAGAGTTTCCTCCAAAGTGTGATAAGGGGTCAAATGAAACCTACCAAGTGAGTCTGCCAAGCTACGGGATCACAAGAGCATTGATAGTGTGGTTGTCTGGACATCTCTCATAATAAGTACAGAGTGTCTGGGTCAGGCATTGTACGTGTGTGTCAGCTCTTTGCTTCAGAGGGACCCTGTTGGCAAATTGCTGCATGACTCGGAATTCCAGTGCTTCTGGTTTCCCTGTTGACCTAAGAAAACATAGGAAGATCTGTACTTGAAACCATTTTCTATCTACATGGCATAGAGTTTGAAAGTCCTAAAAGCCCTCTTCTGTCCTCTATTTTGTTATGAAGGATTCTTAGATCTTCAAAAGATGGGCTAGCCAATTAACTAGTTGAAGTTTTATAAAAATTAGAGGAAAAGAAGTCCTAATTCTTCAGAATGATAATGAATTTTCTCAGTTGTATTTCTGCAGGAGTCCTCATTTGCACCAAAAAAAATAGATTTAAAAGCCAAAATAGAAGGAGTCTCTATGGGATGAACATGTCAAGTTTAGACCAGTTGTATCAAGGTATCTCTTCTCTATACTTTCTCTATGGAGTCCTTCTTTCATGATCCAGATTTTGGGACCCACTTAAGGCCTGGGTTCAAAATTACTCTGCTTTTGAAGTAATACAGCGGGTGATGTAACCTGTGGCTCTCCTACATCTGCTTTATGGCAAGTCATTTGTCTAGATGCTGTGGTGAACTGGAAACTAATTGACAACAACAGTGAAAAAATGGAAGCACATGGTGGAGTCTGGGCAGATTCAAAACTCTCTGTAATATTATCACATTGCCTTCAGTCCATATGCAGCCCATTTCCAGTTCTAAACACATTAGTTATCCCATCCCATCCCAATCCAGCAAAGCAGTTAAGCGTATGCTTAAGTCAAATTGCTGTCAGTCTGATTTAAGCAGCACTTAAGCAAAGCACATTCTTAAATGCTTATATGATTGCAGAGGGATTGAAACATGTGCTTAATGTTCAACACATATTGGTATGTTTTGCTGAATGGGAACTTTGAAAATGGAAAGGGACTATTGCTATTTTTCCTCATTGTACCAATGCTTATTCCTGCAGATAGGCTGATTACTGTTAGAATGGGATGAGGTTAGTTCACTAGGGTTGCTCTTGTATATCAACTTGTTCAACTTCATAAACATCTAAAAGGAGGAAATTCCATTGCTGTGTTAAATTCTGGAGGGTGTGGTAAACCACAGTCAGTGTAGCTGAAAGAACAGAAAAACCAATGTACTTCAAAACAGTATGATTTTTAAGATGGTTTTCTCTTGGATAGTTAGCAAGGTCTGAAGAATAACGTAGAAATGGATAACTGAGGAAATTCACTTGTACCTGCAACAGTAAATGGAGAGTATAGTTTACATCAAGAACGTATGAAACAAAGAGATTTCAATCCTGTCCTGACTGGAAAATTTCAATGATACCTGACTTCGGCATTTTCATATATGTTTTCATAACATATCCTGTTTATTCTTCCACAGCTGTGCAAAAAAAGTGTTTATGACTCTATATAAATCACTTTGGACCCTCTGATAATAACTTCTCAAACTGTGTTCAAGCACGGTTACTTAAAAAGTTACATTTTAAATACACATTTTTTGCTCAAAGACTCTGTCTTCCTCTGTTGTGGTCCTCCTAGAGTTTCTGGTTTTACCTTAAGGCTTTATCTCAGGATTCCAGTTAAGCCTGGTAAATAGAATAATAAAAAATAATCTCCAAACCTTGCCTTTATAACTATGTATTTCTTGTAAAGTTTAAAAAGATAAAAAGTACTACATAATTTCAGTTGCAGAGGAGAAACAGGAGTCTGACAGTTTTAAACAAACTTAGGGGGAGCAGGTGGTATGCTGAATTGTAGAGACTTCACCCACGGGGAAGACTGGGTCAAGAGAAATGTCATGAAATTCGGCAAGGAGAAGTGCAAAGTGAGAGGATCTTTGCCATTCACCAGTAATGTCTGGGAACAAATTGAGAGCAACTTTTGTGCAAAGGGCCTGGATGGGCGATAGGTGCCAAATTAAACATGAATCAACAGGGAGTTCTTACCAAGACTAAAACAAGCTTCCTGTCATTTATCATTTGAAAAAAATAACTATGTACATGCAGTCATTTTTAAACATTTTTCTTAAGTACCTGACTGAGTTCTGCGCAGTACTGGGTATGTGAAATTAGCACTAGCATTCAGAATGTGCAGTGTTAACTAGGAGTTAATTTAACCAGAGTAGGTTGATAGATCACAAAAACTAACATAACATTAACATGAGATGGAGTTCTTTGGTTGCTATATGCACCATGTGTGGTATCAGGTCTGATGTTACTCAACATTTTCAGCAATGGTCTAGAAGTGTGAAACCAAAACTAATTTGCAAGATGACACAAAGATTACTATAGTGGCAAACGAACAGTGAGGTTGGATCATATAGTCCTCCTGAGCACTTGCTAGTCTAGGTGTTTTCAAACATTAGACTTCCTGCTACAGTTTAAAGGAAATGGGTGTACCTAGAAATAAGATATTCAGTCCACATCTTAAAGAACTGGGATTTTGTCTCAGTATCAGTGACTCTGAAAAGAAGAAAGGCTTAATAATATCTAAAGAAAAAACATGAACCCTGAATGTAATTTTAGGGAAACTTATGTAAGATATACATTATTATATAAAAATGGAGGTGAAAGTACAAGGTGATTTCAGTCAGTATGAGATTTAGAGAAGTTACTACAAATTATTTTGTAAAACATAGGGCTCCAGAGTTTTTAAAGGGAAAATAAAAACTATGATGAAATTATGGAATTTATTAAAGAATTGTAGAATACTTCAGTGAGATGCTTAAAGCTCTCGTTTGGTTACAATTGTGAAATACCAAAGCGAAGACAAATATAAACACAGTGAAAAGGTGCTGTTTGGAAGCAGTGTCTCTACCAAGGAATTGTCCTGATGACGTGAAAAATTTCATCGCCTCTCCAAAATGTGTTCTTTCTGTGCTGCCATTATAGTAGAGAAAATGCTTTTCAGTGTTCAGCTCTGCTAGATTGTGCTCTCTAGCCATTTCCTCATCAGGAAAGGGTTCTTTAATCTAGGAGAGAAAAAAATAGAAACAATATCTAGAAACTAGAGCCAGACAAATTCAAAAAGGGGAAAAAAATATTTTTAACAGCTAGATAGACTGGATCAATGGAAAAAGCAGAAAAAAAATAGTCAAGGGACACCATAGAGTCCCATTTCTCATTTCTCCAGTTATGTACTGGGTTTATATCAGAAACTGTGGTTTAGTCAAAGGCAGCCAATGCTTGATCAAGCATCAGTAACTGAGCTACTGAAGGGTAACTTGGTGAAAGCAAATTATTTATGATGCCCAGAGGTTCAGAATAAATTAACTTATAGTCATAGCCAGCATTGAACTGCATGTATCTATTATTTCAGCTACCATTTTCTGCCTGCTAGTATCCCACTACATCTCTGCCAGCTGAGTTAACTTTCAATGTTCTACTCATCAGTCAACACAGCAGTGTTCCTCAAGCACTCCTACAGGCAGTAGAAAGGCCTCCTAGCTATCTCTTTTATCCCAGAACTCCTAATTTCCACATAATAAAAAGCATCAACATTTGTGTATAGTCATAATAATCTGAAAACTACCCATGAAAAATCCTCTTCATATGAAAAAGCTGAAAAGTAACTCGCTTATAATAATCTTATCCTTTCAGTAGTAGTTCGAGTGAACAATGAATATGTGTAAACAGTTTCAATAGAAATACCATGCTGTGCTGTAATATTTTATGTTTATGCCGTAAGTACCTTTACCAGCTTTCGCCTTTCCAATTGCCAGTTTCTAGCCCCAGCCTACATAGTGTCCTGACCTAGTGAGGCGTGTTACACATACCATGGCAAATACAAATCAGTATTTGAGTTTTATACCTTTAAATACCCTCATTTTTCCACTAGTGCATGGGCTCACCTTTCCTGGGGTGATTAATGACCCTAGGCAAGTCCATGGTGTGTTCAGTACCAAAATATCTCTAACTTTTGCTACACAGAATCCTTGTCAAGAGTTTGTGAGCGAGTGAAATAGCCCACACTTGTCATACCCTCACATCAATCTGACTGATTGTCTGATGCCAGACCATATATTTTCAGAAAAAAAATGCTTATTATATTCACATAATAATTAAAAATTGCATTGGCCTGTAAGAAAGAGTTGCAAAAGAAATCCATAAATCTTGAATTGGAAAGAAAGGTTTTACATTTTAGGGTTAAAATGGAAGTATAAATAACGATTCAAAAAGACAAATCTCAAGCTCTTGTGTGGTATCTGGGCATATATGTTGGAATAATCACTGACAGACCTTGAAACTGCAATTGCAGTGACACTTCCTAACTTTAGTAAACAAGGAGAAGACTTCTGTACTTTGTTTTGTAATATAAAGCTTCACAGAAGTCTTTCAAAGATAGATTTCCCTGATCCTAGTCCATGCTATGGACATTCAGAATGAAAAGCATTTGGACAGCTTTTGTTCAGAAATATTGAGACTTCAGAGGGACTCGGACCACAAAAGTGTCTTAATTAAGTGATGAAACCCTTTTATTTCAGTTGCTGTTTAAGACTTTGTAAAATACGTACTATCCGATAGTAATGCATTTTTCAGTGTTAACCATTTGAAATCTCATACTTGGAGACCTGAGTTTGCGTTATTTCACAGATGAACTTACAGTTCTTCAGTAGGTAAAAAGAAGTCCTGGATAGTGCTTAGACAAGCAAGATAAATCCCTCAGTTTAGAACAACTGAGGTAAAATAAAATATTGTTAATTAAAAATGCATGTCATAAGATCTCTTTTTTTAGACTGCTACCTCTATAATGATATTTCTAAGTCATCAGTGTTCTTTATATGCTCTCTTCTGTACAGCTGAAGTTCTTCATTCTCCCTTCAGTTTGCTTTTCCTGAGCTGTGATTTTCTGTGTAGAAAAGCACAGATATCAATGGATACATGTGATCATATTGCTGTAGTCACAGCAAAAGATTATATCTTATTTTCTTAGACTTTAAGGAAAGATAAAAACCTTACTTCTGGAGTGAAATTCTTCCATTATAACAAAAGCTGCTTGAGTAAATACTTAATAAAAAGTGTAGCAAGTTTGGTTTGAAAGCTTTCATTATACTGATCTGAGAGTTATCCAGCTTCTTCTGTGCAAGTAAATCGTGCATTCTCCTGCACCTTCAGAAGTAGCAGAATACAGCTGAAAGTGTCCTTGTGTATTAGATAAAGTTATGAGCATGTATTTTACTGTCACATGGATCCTGGTTTCCTCATCCTGCAAAGCTGCACCAATAACTACTTTATTAGAAAATGGCTGAACAGCAGGCTCCACGTGAGTCAGCAGTGTGCCCTGGCAGCCAAGAGGGCAAACCGCACCCTGGCGTGCATCATACACAGTGTAACCAGCTGATCCAAAGAGGGGATTATCCAGCTATATTTAGCGTTGGTGTAGGCTCACCTGGAGTACTGTGTGCAGTTCTGGGTCCCACAGTTTAAGAAGGATGCAAAGGCCCTTGAATGCAACCAGAAGAGCGCAACAAAGCTGGTGAAAGGGCTGGATGGCATGTCCTGTGAGGAGGGCCTAAGGACTTTAGGCTTGTCTAGCTTGGAGAAAAGGAGCCTGAGGGGCAACCTCAGTGCTCTCTACAGCTTTCTGAGGAGGGGAAGTGGAGAGGGAGGTGCTGGTCTGCTCTCCCTGGTGTCCCGTTATAGGACATGTGGGAACGCTTCAAAAGCTGCACCATGGGAGGTTTAGACTGGATATGAGGAATCATTTCTTTATGGAGAAGGTAGTCAAACACTGGAACAGGTTTCCTAGCGAGGTGGCCGATGCCGCGTGCCTGTCAGTGTTGAAGAGGCATTTGTACACCACCTTTAGCAACATGCTTTAACTTCTGGTCAGCCCTGAAAATGTCAGGCAGTTGGACTAGACGATCTTTCTAGGTCCCTTCCAACTGAAATAGTCCCATTTCATTCCATTCCATTCCATTCCATTCCATTCCATTCCATTCCATTCCATTCCATTCCATTCTATTCTACTGTCTAGTTAATGCAGTGTATAAGAAGGATAGAGTGAAGGTTTGTGGTTCCATAGTTTTTTTGCTTTCCCTTATTACTAGTGCTTGGCTGAGAGCTTGATGAAAGGCAATATTTTTTTACCCTTCCTTGGAGAAAGAAGAAACCAACGGAATGACATGGTCTTTGTTTTATAATATATTCTGGAATCACTTACGTTATGTGAGATAGATTCTATGGCCATAAAGTATCATAACTATTAAATTATTTCAATGGACAAGTGCATTTTAACATGTACATTTCTGACAGGGCTATTTCTATAGGAATTTTTTTTCTTATCTAATTCTGTTTGAGCATAGTAAAGTCCTCTATAGAGAGGACTTAGAACTACTTTAAATCTCTATACTACCCCTCCCTTCCTCCCAAATTATCTTATTTCTGAATATTAAAAATGTCCATTTCCACAGATCGGGAATGTAACATAGTGTGGTTTAATTGCCAGATTATACATAATGTTTTCTTCTTCTGTCATTTAAATTTATTGTCTTTGAGAACACAGAAATTACTTCTTTGAGTACTTGGGTGAAAAGACTCACAAGAATGGAAAACCTGTGCCATTATTTTCTGAGACTAGGTATGCAGTGCTTACACTGTTAATTGTATATAAAAAGGGATTATCTGCTACAGAAAAGGAAAAGGTGAAAATGGCATTGACTGCTTCAACATCTGGACATATTATTTCAATTACTACCATCTGAGTTCTTATGCAACAGAAGTTGTTGTTCAGTCTCATCAGGAAAGTGTTGGGGTTTTTTTTTTTAGAAAAAAACTCACCCAAAAAACCCCAAAAAGAAAACCAAAACTCTTTGATTCTCTGTTACTAAATACATACTCATTGCATTTTTCCAGTTTTGTAGGTTAATGTTGATTAGTACTTAGTAGGTGCTAGAAGGCTCCATTTCATTTGAAAGAAGACATTTGTTTTAAAAAGTATACTTAGTGATCATCATTTAAATAATTTTTAGATATTTTATCTTAACTCAGAAAAGTGTCATTTATCGAATACTTCTCACGCAAATAACCAATATTTAAATGGTAGACAACTGATATCAGCAAGTTGTATTGCCACGTTGCCCTATGAAAATAATTTAAATGAAGAAATGTTTCAGAATACTCAGAGATTAGCACATTAGAGAACCACGTAATCACAGAATCACAGAATGTTAGGGGCTGGAATGGACCTCTGTGGGTCATCTAGTCCAACCCCCCTGCTGAAGCAAGGTTACCTACAGCAGGCTACACAGCACCTCATCCAGGTGGGTCTTGAATATCTCCAGAGAAGGAGACTCCACAACCTCTCTGGGAAAACCTGTTCCAGTGCTTTGTCACCCTCAGAGTGAAGAAGTTCTTCCTCACGTTCAGGTGGAACATCCTATGCTTCAGTTTGTGACCGTTACCCCTTGTCCTGTCACTGGGCACTACTGAAAAGAGTCTGGCCCCATCCTCTTGACACCCACCCTGAAGAAATTTATTGGCATTTATAAGGTCCCCTCGCAGCCTTCTCTTCTTCAGGCTAAACAAGCTCAGCTCCCTCAGCCTTTCCTCATAGGAGAGATGCTCCATTCCCCTCATCATCCTCGTAACCCTCTGCTGGACTCTCTCCAGTAGCTCTTCATCTTTCTTGAACTGGGAAGCCCAGAACTGGACACAGTAGCCCAGAACTGGACTTTCATTTTTACAAGGAATTTATCAACTGTTGGATATATATTATCAGCTAAGAGTGTAAAAATGTCCAGTTATTGACTATAGTCTCCTGAGCTGTAAAAATACAGGTTAGAGTGAAACCCTGTGCTATGAAATTAGAGTTGAAGCAAAAACTAAAATCAGTTCTCCTTCTCGTTGTCTGCAAGCAATACTAAGCCTAGAGCGGTTTTTTTTCTCTTCTTATCTCTAGCTCCAATCTTTTGTCACTGACCCAGACAGGGCTGATCTGTTATACCATGGAAGCCCCATGAAATGGGATTAGAATGGTACTTTTATTGGAGATGTGGATGAGAAGGATCTCTAAATCTGTACTTCTTAAGGCTAAAAATCATTATTTGATTTTTTTTCTCCATCGATACATAAATAGCATCTATGATACTCAGATAAAAGAAATAAAGGAGACAAAAGTTTAATTATACTGCTTTATTCCCTTTGCAGCTGTGTCCCATTAGCTTGCAAGCAGTGGGGTATCTCTTTGTAAGCTCTGACCCTCCTATTTTTGACCAAACCGCTGATTAAAACCAATTACAGGGAATAGAAGTGATGAAAGGGATATTTTTCTTGACAGAGACCTCTGAATTAACTTTGCTGCCATACAATAACTTTCTAATTTACTGGTTTGTGATAGCCAGATCCTCATTTGAGATCCTTAACGGTGAGAATCATCTTGCTTGAAAACAACTATTTGGTCTGGTTTGGTAGAGGAAGAAGAGAACTGAAATGTTTGTGTAGTGCAAACTGATTGTTTTTATGCACATTTTTAAGAGGTGATTTATACAGCTAAGTCTGTAATTCTTTCTTATGTTTAATAGAGTATTTAGTGTGTACTTCACATAGAATTCAGAAGTAAAAGGTAAGGCAAAAAAAATAGCAGGATTTAGGTATCCGACCTGCTTAGGCCAATTTTTTAAAATCCCCTTGTCCCCTAGGTACGTTGTAGTATCTGTGGCGGTATTTGCATGCTTTTGAAAATCTTGGCATGAATGCATTTTGGACTTATCAGCAATTCTGAATTTATGGGCTAGTTATGCCATCCATCTTGGGAAATCTTCTAAGAGCATTCTGTAGAGCTGCAAAGCCCAGATTAGGGTCTTCTGTCTTTTGAGCCATTGGACTATGTGATTGAGGCACATTCATTCATTTTTTTTTCCATTTTTTGTATGTACTTATAATGTGAAGTGTGTAGCGGCAAAAAATAATGACTATGAGCATTCTAGACAGAAAAAAGAGAACATTCATATGTCTCCTCAGGGCTTTTGAGCTCTTCTCCCTATGAGAATATATTCTAGAAATACTACTGTTTATGTCTTGTTTGTTGGTTTGACTGTAAGGAGTTCAGCTATTCAGTGAGTGAAAACGAGGAACAAAGTGCCTCATGGCTACCACTCACCTAAATGTATCATGTGGCACCCAAAAGTCCTGAGATTCGGACATGATCTTCTAAATTCAGTAGGGAATATACTGTGATGCAGGCAGTGGTTAAATAACAACCTCTGATCTAACTATGAAATGCATTATGAAGGGTCAAAGTTACTTTTAGTGACCTTTCATGATCCACTGGAAACCAGAAACAAAGCCCTTTGTTTTTAAAGGCTGGTTCTAGTAGACACATTTCTAGAAGTCAGAAGATAAGGCAGGATTTCACAGCCTCATTCTTACAATCTTTCTTTCCCTCACTATTATTGCAGAATAGTCTCTGTTCCTGCCTTGGCTTTTTCTTTGTACCTTTTACTTTCTTTGACAGTCCTTCTGTTGAAAGTTTATCTTTCATTAGATTTTAGGCCTCCAGCCATCATATACTGTCATGGTCCTTTGGGGCACATCATTGATCTTTATTCTAGCATTGTCTCACTCACTTCAAGGCTTATCACTAGCATTTCTTTGAAAGTCTGCCTCTGGTTTAATATCAGAAGTTTAGACAACACATGACAGACCCTTTAATCTCACCAGCAGAGTCCTAAACCAATATTATAAGTATTCTGCTCCTATATTTACAGGTTTTAATTAGCTTGGATGTGTAGGAGAGAAATTTTAAAACAGTCATTAAATGTGATTTATTGACTGTTCTCCAAATTCTCATCTCTATTTTAGTAATATGCATGAGTATTCTCATAATTAATAAGGTCATAATGGAATCTTCATTAAAATAACACTACCGATCTTATCTAAAAAACACAGATCATTTCCACTGGATTTTTGAATGGTTTTTTTTTAAACAAACAAACAAACAAACAAACAAACAACCCTCCTTCTCCATTAAGCAGTCAGCAGTAATGGAATCTGTGTTTTGTTTTTTAAATGATTCTGCTATAAAACAAAGTGTCTTGTGGGAAATCCTGACAGAGTCACCTTGTCTTAGATTGTGTAATACACGTAACTAACCTGGAATTAAAAAGAAAAACAAGCGTATGGGGTTTAGTCTTTAGAATGTTTGTTTAATTTGGAGGAAAATACTCAGCAGCTTGGGCACTATGGCATTACTTTCAGAATACAATTTGCCCAAAGGACTGATTAGCAAGGGAAAAGAGCAGAGGTGGAAAGGTGGAGAACAGGAATGGGGGAGACTTCTTCTGTGGCCTTGCTCTTATCACAGGGAAGTGTATCCATATTTGTGCCAGTTAGTTCTCATGGAACAATGAGCAGCATAAGATCTTGATCATATCTTCTGTGCTACAATTTGCCAATTCTCCATTTTAAAGCATCTCGAAAATACGATTATTCATTATTGTTTTAGAAGAATGAATGCATGGATCTGCTGACACCGTGCTTTGATCTGTGGGTTTCCAGCTGATGGATAAGATGCTCCATCTTCCTTATAATCACATCTCCCAGATGGGGACCATCAGTAGGAATCAATATACAACAATACAACAAAACAGTGCACTGAAGTTCTTTGGTATGTAGATAGATCATTCTTCTTACTACCGTGAACTGTTCTTATTCTTTGAACACATATTTCTTGAGTCCAGAAATTAACATAACCTTACTTAGTTCTTTTAGTTCACCATACAAATATTTCTTCCTTGACTCAATGTCACCTACACTCTATCTCTGGATATGTTGGATTTTTTTTCCAGGTCAAGGCTATTTCAAAATTGACAGGATGTTTTGAGGCAAGAAAAAAAATTGTTTGTGGTGGTTTGCATCATCCTCAATCCGTATCCTCTTCTCCGGCTTTATCTTTCTCTTCCCCTCCTCTTTTCCAAGTTTATTTCTAACTGGAGAATGCTTTTTCTAATTTCTAATTTATACAAATTCGATGTAGTTTATTACCATTTGTTTCATATTAGTATGAGAACTTAAATGATTCTTCTCCCTCCCTAGTGTTTCTACATAAACATATGCATTTCATGTCTGTTTCTACACTTGGTTTTCTTTCTGCTAGGCTGAATAAGCCAATCTCTCCTAATGTCCTTGGCTAAAATAATCTCTCTGTTCCCTTGGACATCCCTTATCCCTTTCCTGAATCTCTTCAGTCTTGACTTCATTTTCTTGAGCATCATGACCAGAAACTGTCTCAGCTATAATTCAAAACATTTTTCCTATCTGTGCTCATCATATGTTCATCAAACTGTGAAGAATCGGGACTTAAAGCATGCTTCTTCATATATGTATAAGCATATATAGCAACAAAATCTAAACATGGAATGTATGTTTTGTACCTCAAAACTAGCACTTTGCACATACATCACAGAAGAGGTGGGAACCAGTGAGTATGATGAGCAAGCAGTACTGCCTAATTTTACAAGTATCTGTCTGAAACACTAAAGATGCTGATCTTTTCCTGCTGAGAGTAGCACTGTACAAGCAATGGGCATAAAGACAACTCTGATGCAAGCTCATCACTACCTGATGCAAAAAAAACCTGTTTTTATCTCCCAAAGACAGACAGGATGAGTAATATCAATAGTTACTTTTTTGCATTATAATCCTAAAAGGGGAAGCCCATAAGAGATGACTTTGAAATGAGATCCTTCGCTGCATTGTTGTGAGCTACTGTGATACCTGCCCTGACTACAAAACACTCTGCAAAGCCTTAGAACTTTAAAAACTTGTCCTCTTAATGTTGATAGAAACCGTTTTGACACAATGAAGAAACTGTTCTACTAAGCGTATCCGGATCCTAATGGGAAAGCAATCCTTTAATACCGTGAAAGTCCAGGCTCTGAAATTACCTTAATGTAAGTGACTATCAGACAGGTGAGCTTGTTGGGATGGGGTACGGAGTGTTAATCCAGCATGCTCTCTGTGTTTCCAATAATCGTTCACTGCTGAGTTTGTCACAGTCCTCATTATTGCTGACAATGACGTTTTTCTATTCCTAAGCTTGGTATTTGCATAATATCGTATAGGTTGCTAAGAAATTTTATAATACTTGAGTGCAATATTTCTTAGAAAGAATGTAGATATTACAGAAAAAAACCTAGCCAAACAAAAAAAGCAACAACAAAAGCTGTTCACTGGATTTATTAGAGATAGTTGCAAATGTTTTAGTGATTCCCACCCCCAGAAAGAATGTGCAAACAAGTAGAATTTTCTCACTAAGGCATGGTAAAAACATTATGCAGATGTTTAATCTAGCTTGTTAAGGAACTTGCCTTTATATCCAATGGTAAAAAAAAGACTGTCTCTTGAAATGATCAGGCAGTTAGACTAGATGTTCATTGTAGGTTCGTTCCAACTGAAGTAATTCTATTCTATTCTATTCTATTCTATTCTATTCTATTCTATTCTATTCTATTCTGTTCTGTTCTGTTCTGTTCTAATCTAATTCATCTCATCTAAGACACCTATTTTAGGAGATATAAACAGTCCTCCTGAAGTGTCAATGTCTTAGACTCTGTTGATCAGAAAAGGGCAGGCAGGCAACTATAGTAGGCTGGGTGTTTCAGTTTTGCACACCCCAAGCCATGAGAAATAAATCCAATGCTATGCTTGCAAACTAAAGAATGCATATCTTTTAGTTCTTATTCTCACCTACTTTTTTCTTTTTATTTTTTTGATTACAAGAACATGAAAAAACGAAGGAAATAGGAAAGTTCATAAGAATTCTGTATTAGATCCTTCATGGGGAATTTCAAACAAAAAAAGGCTAAGAAGAACATGCTTCTGTTACAGTGAGTTTAATGTTTTCTTCAGACATGAAGAGACTTAAGGGAAAATGTTTCGAAAGTTTTTGCATGCAACATAAGCAAAACAGTTGTGCGTAATTACTTACTGCATAATTACATTTATTAAAAACTATTATATCTGAGTCAAAACAACAACCAAGAAACATACTCGTCTGTTGTCTTCTTGGCTCTCTTTACACTATATAAAACTTCTTGATTGTACACAGTCTGTACTTAGAATTACTCAAGAAACATTTGCTAACAGAAAAAACTATGCTTTATATTCCCCTTTCTTAGGTAAAACAGTTAGTTATTCTAATATAAAATTAATTACTTTGCTTATGTTCTGAGTCCAATTACTCTTCAGAGATGTATTACTCCTGCACTTATAAACAAAACTGCCTTTCTGATTCTACCTTCTGTCACAGTAATTATTAGGTCTGCTTTGCCCAAAACAATAAAAGCCAGCAATAATAGTAAAATATGGTTTCAGGAATATTTATTTTATGTTATAATTTATTTACAAAGCAGTTTTGAAAATTAGGCCTCAGGTAATGGAAAAATTATGGCCCCCTAAACAAGAGGCTGTGTTGGAAACCTGGCCTCCTGAGCTCTAACCTAGCCAGCTATCGGTTATAAACCACCAGGGCGTTCCAGGCACGGTGATGAAAGGGCACGAACAAAAAATAGACTGTAGAGAAGTAAAAATGAAAGAAAAGAATGGAATTCTCAGTTTTCTGAAGGCGGGAGTTTTTGGTGCTTACTCCAGAGGAGTCAAGTGAGATGAGCTTTGCTACTTTGGCCCATGGCATCCAGGAAAAAAGACATTTGCCTGTTTCTTATTTTCACTTGAGTAGACACAGCCAAAGAGATGTGACAGACCACCAAATTCAGTCAACTGCTGTTGCACAAAAACAAAAAAACAACCACTTTTCCCACCTTTTCTGTTTTGACTAATCCTCTTATCTTCTGGCACTTTCCTTCCTTAAGGGCTTCTCATGTCTAATAAAGATTTCTGTTGATTTCTCTCACCTTCTCACCCTTTTGTTGCATATGTTATCCATCTCCCTGACTCTTTCTTCACCTACAGCTCTGCTTAGTTCTACTAGCTCTGAACTTTGCTGTCCTCTCCCCCTGCTCTTTCTTATTTAACCCCTGAGACTCCCTGTGCATTTGAACCTCCCTTCTCCATTCTCTCCAGGTACTTTAATTTCTCTTGCATGATTTCCTACCTGTGACAACCCTTCACCTCACACACAGACCTTAGTTCCCTGCTTCTACTATATTTAGATTATATTAAATAAAAAAAAAAAAAAAAGTGAAGCCAAAAGTGCTTTCCAGAGCTCATAATTCTTGACCACAACCACAGAATCATAAAATAATTTAGGTTGGAGGGGCCTTGAAGATCGTCTAGCTCCAACCCCCCATCAGACTAAATAAATTCCCATGCCATCAAATATATAATATCTAATGTCATTCTATTTTTTCTTGAACTTTTATCAGATATGGATAATACCAAAATCTATCTCTCCTAAAGTTATTTTTCCATGAGCTTTGATGGGCAAAGTTTTCTTTATTGTTTTTTAAAAAAAAAAAATCTGTCCTTCTTTCTTCAAGAAGTTTGCAAAACCAGGTTACAGCAGGTTACATATCTTGAAGACGCTAGGGACATGTGCTTCCTTTCATTTATCATTGCACTGTATAAAACACTTTCTGTCAGAAAAAAGCTTTGTGGAACTGTGATAACAAGTTACTTAGTGCTGGACTAAAGTCACTGAGGAGTGAATTTTACTTTAGCTGCCTTAAAACTGGGCATTGGGCATCTAGTTCAAGTGTATCACTGTGACTCCTGGTATCCTGAGATGAGAGATGTCCCTCCTGGGATGCAGCTTGCCTGCCTGAAAGATCATTGTAAGGGCTGAAGTGCCCATGAGAGGTACAGTATTCCTTGCAGGAACTGGGTAGTTGTAATGAATAGCTAAAATGCGGTGAAGGCATAATACTATTGCTTTCACAAGACCCATCTTGTCCTTACTGGCCCTTTTAAAATGTACCTCACAATCACAGAGGCATCATCTTCACATGTTTTTTTCCTTCCAAACCAAAGTTCCTAGAAATTCTATGGCAAACTGATTTAGAAAATATTAAAATCCAGTTTTTTAGATGGGGGGGGGGGTGTTCTCCTCAGCTCAGATTATCATTTATCACTGTAAGATGTCATCTGCACAGCTAGGATATTGTTCATGAAGCTGATCTTATGAAAGTACTTGATACAAAATTCTACCTACATTCATCAAGTATGACAAAAAAATAACTCTATATTCTGTTTAGAATTGCTGCAGGAAACTATGATCCTTAGAGAAAATATGGACAGTTTTCAAAGTGTTGCAAATTGGATTTCCAAAAGCAACAAGATGAATGAAAAGGTTATAACCCAAGAACATAAAGATATATATATCTTTTTTTTTCCCTCCAAAGAATTTCTGTACCACTTGGGAATCACAGGCACCACAGAAAATAAAATACTTAGTGTATGCTTTTCTTTCATATAAAGTTAGATATTGTTGTGTAAATAATTTTATGTCACTACTTTGTCTCCAGAACTGAGTGATGTTTGTTGGACTATAGTCAAAGAGTTGTCCTAAGAAGATGTGATAGTAGATCTACTGCCTCTGACTTATCCCAGCACCCAGGAATTACAAGTTTAGTTCCAAGCAACTTATGTTTAAAAAAAAAAACCTGAAAATCCCTAACTGATTTTTAAGGATATTTCATTTACCTTTAAGTTCACTAACTTAGCAACAATGTTTATTTCTTCAGAGCACATGAAATGAAATAAAAACCTCTCAGAATACCCCAAATGTCTAAGATCATATTTAAATAGATTTTTTCTCGTTAGTTGATTTTTTCCCTTCATCGCTTTTAATATTCTTCTAATATTTTACTGCAATTTATGCTTGAAAGAGAAAAGCCTACCAACTTGCATTTTCTTCACTGGAAACACATTGTTCCAAAATATTAATGAAAAGAGTGTGGAAATTATGAAAATGCTATCTAACCTCTTCCCCCAGGGCTGTTTTAGCCAGTAATTCAGCATGACTGAAAGTTTGCTGCAGTTTAATTATATGGCCATATTAATAATTTACCTCGCACATATCTTCTGAATATTAGCTTGCTTTCTTTCTTGCATTGCCATACTCTTTTTTTCTCCTTTATTTCCTTCTTTTTTTTAGAAAATAGGAGCAGAGAATTACAAAGACAAAGAGCATAAAAGGTCACCTAGCTGACTTACCTTCCTGTGTCCCTACACAGAGCAGAAACAGAGCAGAAATTACTATAATTAAGCTAGCTATGACAGATGTTTAACTAACCTGCTCTCGAGCTTTGACAGAGAAGAGATCTCATAGCATCTCCAGAAGACCTTTGTAAAGTTTCACCAACTTTATAGGTACAAATTCTTTCCTAATATCTAATCTACAATTAAAGTAGAGGGCCAGTTGCCTGCTGCCACTGTTGACACCTGCATGGCTGTGTTTCAAATATTTTTCTGTTTTCCAGTATTTCCGGATTCAAGTGCCAATAGTCTGCATAAATGGGGTTTCTAGTAAACAAGTCAGCCGGAAAGAAGATATCACTCTATGCCTGTGAGCAGTAGCCTTGGTTGTGACAATGGAGTCCAGCTCCGTATACAGACCAGTTTCATGGCATGTGGGAGCAGAGGCTGAGCTTTCCCCATCTGCTTCTCCCTGCCTGAGCACAAAAATGTGACACCCTCTGAGCCGTTGCTCTGCCCTAGGTCAAGCCTGCTAAGGAAGACGTTCATGGACAGAATAGCACTTCAGCTATGTAGCGCTGGTGTGTGGCCATGGTATAAGTCCAATTGCACCCGAGGATCAGAAAAGCTGTCCTGTCTAACAGCCTGTCGTGATAACCCAAAATCCACAGCTAAACTGGATACTATAAAATTTTGCCTTCAAGCCTTGGGCTTAAATGTATGCTAAGAGATCACTTTTGGTCATCATCCCTCCTTGTCCCCACAACCAGATGGTAAATTGTACCAAAATCTTACATTATTTATTAGTCCTCGTGGAGGTTTCTTTTAATCACGTAATGATGGTCCACTCCGAGACAGATGTACAAAGTCTAGCTTGCACAAAATTGTAACTCTGCTGTCTGTGCATGAAAAATCTTTGATTTGTTGCATCTTTTTCTTCACGTACAAGATCTGAAGTTGTGAATGTTGTTATACAAACTTAAATGATATCTAGGACCTGGAAGCACATGGATTTTATTCACATTTCCTAGTTTCCTTTCATTTCAACATGTCCTAATATTTATGTTAGGAATCTAAAAGGAAGAACTACTCTGCTCCATAGCTAGCCCTCTTTTTATTGGATAGTTGTTCCTCGGAAAGTGAAAGCCCCACTTGAATTTCAAGAAAAATATAGAAGTGTTTTAGGGATGCAGGCTTATACTAAGAAAGATAAGAAATTAATATTTACATTTAGATGGTGGTGTACATACGTTTCAGATATCAGAAATGACCCATTTATGATTTCTTCTGTGGTTTCTCATTACCCATATGTATCTTGTATGTCAGGATCCTTTTTCACTGTTTGAATTGTAACCTATTGTTCAACTCTGTGAGTTTTTGGAGATATGTGCAAATAATGTGATTTTTAATGCAAAAAAGAATGTGATGGAATTGTCCCTGCCTACATGATTTCTTCACATTGGTGTTGCCTTAACACTGTAACCATTAATTTCAACTCATTTTCTTCATTAAAATTTTAAGAGGCATAAGGTCTTAAAGAGAAAATCATAGAACCATAGGTTGGATAAGACCTCTAAGATCATCAAGTCCAACCATCAACCCAGTACCACCATGCCTGCTAAACCATGTCCCATAGAGCCACATCTACATGTCTTTTTAACAACTCTAGGGATGGGGACTCCACCACTTCCCTGGGTAGCCTATGCCAATGTCTGACCACCTCTTCAGTAAAGAAATTTTTCCTCATACCCAATATAAACCAATCTCACCTTGAGGTCATTTCCTCTCGTCCTATTGTTGGTCACTTGGGAGAAGAGACCAACACCTGCCTCACTACAACCTCACTACAACAATGTCAAAGGCCTTACTGAAGTCCAGGTAGATGACATCCACAGCCTTTGCCTCCTCCACTAGGCAGGTCACTTGGTCATAGAAGGAGATCAGGTTGGTCAAGCAGGACCTGCCTTTCATGAACCCATGCTGGCTGGGCCTGATCCCCTGGTTGTCCTTCATATGCCTGGTGAGTGCACTCAAGATGAACTGCTCCATGATCTTGCCCGGCACCAAGGTCAGGCTGACAGGCCTGTAAGATCCTGGGATCTTCTTCCGGCCCTTCTTGTAGATGGGTGTTACACTGGTGACCCTCCAGAAATGGAGTAAATGACCCCTGGTAAAGCAAAGCACTGGAAATGTTACCACACTTTCCTTTACCCTCAGAGATTTAGCCACTATAACTTTTTTTATTTATTGAAAGATTTATTTAATGGACAAAATTCGAGTTCTTCTTTTTTACCCAAATACATTTTAGAAGAAAGCAACAAATGAACATGTTCTAGGAAGTTTGCTTCAATAAATGTAATGGGTGACAAGCTGCTGTCCTCAGATATGGCCTTCTATCAAGCCTTGTATACTCTGAATAGGAAGATGAATTGACATAATTCTTAGAACAGCATTTTTCAGCAAATTGTCCTGTTAAATAGCAATATTTCACTCAAGCCTGCAAAAGTGATAAGCCTGACCCTCCAGCCCTGCTTTGAAAGGTCATTTTGATTAGTACAGGAAAAATTGGAAAGTAAATACTTTTTCAATGCCTGATGTCTTTTGGTTTTCAGTGGCTGAATGGCCTGATTTTCTGAAAGTCTAAACCATGTGCAGGTTCTGCTGAACTCAATGGGAGCAGCAGGCATCATGAATTCCTGACAATCAGGCCATGAGTCTCCTCGCTTCTTTCTCTCTTCTCCTTTCCCTCTCCCCCTCTTTATTTGCGATGATAATGTAATGGCCTTTTTGACAAAGAAACGTCACAGTCATGACCTGGTAAGTATAATGGCTTTCATCTCAGGTTGTACACTGAGAAAACTATTAAAGTTTCCTTTCAATTCATCAAAACTGAATTATACTTCAGACAACATACTAAGTGCATCAGAGGTCCCTTACAGCATCAACCACAGCGAGTTGGCAATCTGGCTGAAACTGGCAGAGTTCTATGTTATCAAACCCATTACGAATTATCCGTAAAATATCCACACTTAGATTTAGCCTATGAAATAAAGGTTCTCTGCTATATTCAAAATTTATAAGAATTTGTCACCGAACAATTACCTTGCTCAGGAAATGAAAATAAAATTTAACTGTTCTAATATTTAGCCAAATCATTTCTCGAGCTTGATGAGGGGATGGAAGCAACATGGTGGGAAGAAGGAGGAGAAGAAATTGCAGGTCTCTTATGTCACTTATTATGATGGAAACATTTTTAAAATAAATTTTAAATTAAATGCTATTATTTTAGATATGAAGGAACAACACCTTCTTGGAACAAATTATACTCAACCAGAAAGTGTTTGAACTAGCCTGGCACAGTTAAAGTATGGTATACCATTAGTATACAAATACTAGTATATCTATTAATATCTGAGATGTAGAAGAGCTACCCATGTAAAATGTATATACATTTTATGCTCTACAGACATAAACATTTCTGTCCATCTGTAGATCCCATCCGAATCTACTTTAAGGTTCATACATGTCTAACATCACACATGAAATAGTTTCACTGGTATAAAACTGAGTGTAGCCATAGTAGAGACTTTCAAGTTTGAGCTCAAGGGCATTTCCTGCCATTTTAATAAGCTATTCAGTTTCTCTGTGCAGTGGATTTATGATTTGTATTTATTAGTTTGATTCTTTCATCCACCTCACTTTTCACTTTTATATTAATTTCATACTTAAGATGCACTCTGTCAGAATTTAAAAAAATCATTAGGAACAAATGGTTGAATAAGAAGCCAATGTGACAGAAAAAATGGCCATATATAGATATTGTAGGCACTTGTCTAGCCTTAAGTAAAAGGGAATCAGTCCTATTTTCGTTTCTTCCGAAGGAGAATAGGAACTAAAAGCAGCAGCGGCATTCTCTGCAGCCAAGAAAAACACATTGCATTGGGAGCTGTGATTATACATTTTCCTCAGATTCCATGACAGAATAATTTTTTCAGGCTAAACTTTGTGATGTAATAGGAGACACACCACGTTAATGCTTTGGGTTGAGGTGGTCTACAGGAGAAGGAGGCAGAGAAAGACTACCTCTGGATGTTTTCTGAAGTTTTAACATCAGAAGGAAATGGGATACTGACAAGCAGCAGTGAAATAAGTAGTTCAGAAATTGGATGAGATGTTAAATAATTTAAAAGATAATATACTATTATGTAATATAATAACTCTAAAAATCCCAATGGGTCTTTATTTGAATTAAATAAAAAGGCACAGTAATCTAAATCCCTACAGTCTGTCAAGGAAATACAGAGTGGCTATGACTTTAGACTGTATCAAGGACAATTAAAAAAACCAGTAAAATCAGTGTGTCTTGAAGTTTTGTTATCTTGGGAAAAATAAAATCTTAACATCTTGAACAGTGGGGTTTTTAAAAAGTAACATGGTGATCTGACACGTGCAAGACGTGTAATCAAAAGCCTAAGGAAGCAAAATCACTAAAACTTGCCCAATTTTTAATGAATTACTGTATATTTTGGCTGCATAATGGGAATAAATTCTTATAATCTTTTGTTTAAAGTGTTTTATAAAACCACATTTTAAAAGATTAATATTGTGAAAATATTACAAAAATATATCAAAGAGCTTTAAACCATATCGTTTATTTTGCCAGTGTGTTTTTAACCTCAGAGTCACAGAATGCTTGAGGTTGGCAGGGACCTCCAGTGGTCACTCTGTCCAACCCTCCTGCTCAAGCAGGGCCAACAAGAGCCAGCTGCTCGGGACCATGTCCAGATGGTTTTTGAATATCTCCAGAGATGGAGACTCCACTGCCTCCCTCAGCAACCTGTTGTAACTCCTTTCTAGATAATCTTAGTTGTTTATTAGTGCTGAATAAAATATATCAAATAGCTTTTTAAAAAAAATTTTAATTACTTCTTTTTTTTAAATAAATAACCCTAATATTTTTTGTTGAGTGGAGTGCCCTATCCATGAAATAGAGTTTTACATAGTGAGAATAAGAAAGAATATAAATATACAACTAAGAGGTGAACCTTTTAAATATTGAATTGAAATTGCTCAAGGTCTGCTTTCAGCTAGGTACAGAAATAATTGATTTGGTAAATGATTAATCTTTGAATCAATCTGTCAGACACCTAAACAGAAAGATGCCTTTAACAAACATGGAGGCAAAAGCAGAAAAATGTAGTTGGCATACATGATGAAATGACAATGAAATTTAATTTGTTGTATAGTAATTTTAAAATTAAAACTAGAAAGAAGTTACTAACAAAAAAGTTATGTGTTTAAGATCAGTCTTGAAAGCAGATAAAAGTGCGCAGATGAGCAGACTAGATACATGAGGAAGAACAAAAAACTTTGTACTTGAACAGAAATGGAAATATTTGATGTAGTATTGATATGCATTGTTGCAAAAAATTAAAGATCAGATTTTACAAATTTTGAAAGATGATGAGATGCAGTTTAAAGGATGGAGGACAGTGACAAAGAAGAAATAAAATCAGAGAATACTTTCTATCACTTATGAGACAGTCAACTGCAAAAATGTAAAAGAATTACATATATACAGTCCGAGATGTTGAAGGTATCTTTTCACAGTTTCCTTGTGTACTATGAGAACAGGGGACTGATGAAGAAAATTAGACCTTTCTAGCTTGGAACGGGAAATTGTTGACATCTTGAGAACACCAGGTCCAACCCCTGCTCAAGCAGGGTGAGCTACAGCAGGTTGCCCAGGACTGTGTCCAGTCAGCTTTTGAATATGTTCACAGATGGAGATTCCACAACCTCTCTGGGTAACCTGTTCTGGTATTTGAGCACCTGCACAGTATAAGAGGTTTTTCGTGTGTTCAGATGGTATTAACAATGCTGATATTCAAGAATTTTAATTAGGACAGGTCATCTCAGTGAGATCATGCTTAACGTCCAAAGAGGAAAGTAGTAACTGAGAGCACTCATGATGTTCTCATCCACAGAGATCCAGCTGTAGACATTTAGTCTATGCAGAAAAATAACTCAATAACAACACAGTTTCATAGGATGAAGCAAAAGAGAACAATCCTATGTCTGCATATTGTCTTCTTATTCCAAGAAGACTGTTCAGAGATTTACAGTTGAATTTCTTCATCATTTTTGAGTCCCTGTGAAGAATACTCCATTTCCCTGTGTGTTAAGAGAATTAATTCTGTCTCTGATTCCTTTGAAATGCATGTTATAGAGAAGATGCTACTGGTATTTTAAAGGGTTCATACAATTTAGGAACTAAGGCCAAAAGTGTCTTCATTAGGTCAGAACAAGCCCATCCTGTAAAATAAGGAGTAGGAAAGAGCAGACCAAAGAGTTTGCAGCATCACAGAACCCTACAGTATTTTGCAGAGAACTGATTAGGTATGTTATGCTAGAAGAGGTAGAGGAAGGCAAAGGTAATACCAGTCTGCTTGGGAGCCTTGCCAGTCTTATCAGGGAGAAAATTTCTCACTATATCAGATCCAGCAATCAGCATAGCTTTGTGAGCAAGACACATCAGCCAAGTCACCTGAAAGGTTTTCCTATACTATGTAATATCACGTTTCTGCTAGTCCTGAGGAATATGAGGAATCATTCAGGAAATTATATTAAACATATGACAAGAAAAATCCTTCCCAGAGTCCCCTGATGGACTGAGGAGAGAATTCTGCTAGAAGCAAATTTGATGTATTGACAACGCATAGACAGAAGATTTCGTCTTATATCGTTGTAATTGTGTCCAAGAGAGGGATGGAGCTGATAACACTGTGTAAATTTGAAATCATGAGAGCCCAGACTGTTTCACACATTATTCTCCCTCCTGTTTGAGTTTCACAGGTTGATGGTCTAGCTGATTGGCCCAAAGATTTATACAGTGTATGCATTCAGCATAGTTTGATCTATCGTGTGAATCTGAACCCTGCCAGCTTCACAACGTAAGTGTATCTGTGCATCAGAGCTGTATAGTGGTAGAAGACGGAAAAGGTGGACCAATGCAAACAGATTGTCCATTGCTCCATGAAGGACGTAAAAAGATATCTTTGGCCTATTACTAAAGTAGTCTTCACATGATTGGGTAATATATACAGGCACAGTTCAGTATAAAAAAGATGCTTACATCAGCCTCCATTGTCTCTACTCCCCTAAATATCTGGTTTGATGTTGCACTTATTTTTTCAGCTTGATAAGAACATGTCTAGAGCATGAGTTGTAATGAAATGCATAGGGGCATGTACTTAGAAGCAATTAAGCACAGATAAAGAAGCAAACAATGGCTATTTGGGATTTTCCAAAATTACTAACTACTGAACTCCCTCACAAAATCCTCTCTTAGGTAGTATTTGTACCTTAAGGCATACAAATATCATTTAAAATGTGATTTTAAGTTTTAAGCAAGTTTGCAGTATAAAAAATGTCTGATTTATCAGTTATTTTAATAGAATTTTTCATTTATTTGTACATGAAAGCTTCAGAAAACAATTGCCTACTTTTAGAAGAGAACCTACTCTAGGTGCTTAGTTTAATGTATTCCTAAAGAAGTATTTATGACAATGGAGAAAGCTGAAATGCAGAGTTGTTCAGACCATTACATAGCCATCAACAGCAGGTTGTTCACTGTCTCCAGGGACAGCAGAATTAGACCCAACTGATGTATTTTAGTTTAAAATCCAAACTTGTCATGAGCACTAGATTGTTTCCTGTGAAAGACGAAGGATGAGGATCAGAGGTGTGATCGGAGAGTTGATGGTAGGTTCACATCTGACTGAATCACAGTGCTAGTATATTTGATCTCAGTGTTTTGTAAGGAAATTCTGTATTTTTCAACAGAACAATTTGCAGGAAATTTCAAGAAGTCAAGTCCTTCTAAAAAAGAAAGGAAGGAAAACAGAAATCTATTGAAGATAGATGTTTTTTTCCCCTAAAAGCTTGGGATAGAATTTGGATTTTCTTTGCCTTGAATTTAGTCACTGGGGCTGTAGAGCAAAATGAAGATAAGCAAAATGAAGGAACAAAAAACCCAACTGAAATTTAAGCACTAGTCCCAGTGAACTGTTAAAGTGTGTTTGAAACATCTTGCATACTCTAAAGCATGTCATCTGTTCATAAACTTTGAAACTCTGACTTATACACTGTATTTTGCAAACAAATTTTTCTATCCACCAGTGATAATCCAGCTGTGCACCACAAGACATTGAGCATGCCATGTAAACTGAAGAAGATGCAAACATGCTCGGAAGAGCCAGAAAAGTAGCCATTTGGTTGGACTCAAGGACTGGTATTTAGAAATCTTCATATGACACCTTTGTAGTTTGCTCTGCACTAGCAATGCAACTACTCCATATTTCTCCAACTGGGGCAAAATAGTCACCTAGCTAACACTAATTAGGAAGTTTGCTGAGTTTCTGTTTGCAAGGCACTTTCAGACCCTGTGGTAGAACGTCTGATCTGAATGCAGTATTCTATTGATATATATACATTATAAAACGTGTCTGTCGGTGGCAGGCTATGATCTATGGCCTAAAAGTAATCAAATTGCAGAATATTTTGCAGGGGCAAGATTTCAAGAGAAATTACTCTTGTTGGAGCACCTTAGACAAGCAACCCATTTTTACGTGTTAGTTTACATGCTGAAGCATAACATAAATGTTAAAACCCTAGATGGCTTTGGAGCAGGAGATAAATGTTCCCTTGTACTCTCTCCTGCTCCAAACCTATGCATAGTCCCAGCACTTATTTTTTTCACAGCTCTGGCATTTCTTGGGCTTCCTTCACCATCTCTGAATAAAAAGTCTAGGGCACAAAGAAAAAGAAAAGAATAGAAAGTAAATTCTTTCTGTAATAAGAAAGAATAAAAAGAAAAAGAAATTTCACAAAGAAAAGAATAATTCAGGTGAGGGCTTAAGGCACATCGCTGCATAGCTGAAGCCAGATTCATTGAAGTTACTATCTATATTACACTTTAAATTTTATGAATGTTCTTTCAAAAAGACTCTTTTTTTCTACTGTATAGGGGAAAAACATAACACACCCATGCAAGACCCCCAAACAATTAATTGAACTACAGAGTGAATAACTGGTTCTGTACTATGTTTAAAAGGACATCCTAATTCCTTGTGGATTGGAAAGCTGAAGATCTATTGGAATGCACCTGCTAGAGATAAACCATCCTTAAAAGAACTGTGTGTTAAATGTCTGAAGGTATTCTGAATGAAAGCTTCAATGGCCATTTTCAGGCTAACATAATTACAACATCAGAAGGGGAAAACTGACCAAATTTCCCTAACTAACTGTGTCAAAAAAGCTGAAAAAAATCTATTTGCATCACTGAAGTAAGAGAATACAAGTGTATCTGTGAACAACTGGTTAAAACTTTCAGATGGCAAATTATGCATAGACATTTAAACGAGTTTCTATGTGGCATGCTCTGATGAATGGAATGTCTTCCAGCTGCTATCTAGTCAGAATTGCTAGTAAACTTTATCACTGTATTATGATGTAAAATTTGTCATTGTATCACTGCATCAGTAATTTGAGGATATTGCTATTTCATTTTTACTACCCAACTTCCTTAGCTGGGCTATGTATGCTATAAGCTTAACTGCTGAATATTATAGAAATTCCTTAACTGCAAACTTTTTTTTTCTCTGTTATGCTATTTCATCATCTTACCTCACTCCTAATATTATTCCCTTAAAAATTAGGGATGGTAAATTCAAGTTCATTGAAGTTAAACAGATTGGTTTTACTTGTAATTTAGATTCTATGTTTTAAATGTTTCAGGTTTAGGAAAGAAAAATTTTAAACCAGGGGAAATGTAAACATTTGTCAAATGCAAATTTGCAGTCTAACAAAGAACTTACATTCATGTAAACATTTGTCAAATGCAAATTTGCAGTCTAACAAAGAACTTACATTCTACCCTGTCTTTCTCCTTCATTCCTTTTTCCCACTTTCGTTTTTATAACTTCTATCCTTCTCTTTCCCACGGCCTGGTGACTCAGCTGCTGACATAGTTTTAATTTGAGTTATAACTCTCTCTGACATCAGTGGGAGGTTATGGTGCTGAAAGTCTTCCTTGAACCAGGAAGAATACAGAACAAGACAAAGATAGGAAATAGCAATATTGAAAGTACAGGGTTACACAGGACATATAAGTGCGTAGCCTGATCATTCAGAATAAGTGACTTTTTTTTTAAGTAACTGCTTTAACCTGTATGCCTACTGTATTTTCCCAGCAATTTCCACTATGAACAAATAAGCTTGTCCACCTACCTGGAAAAAATCAGAGGCTAGGAGAACACACAGAGAAAGTCTATGTAACACACCAGGAAAGTATATGTACATATATATACACATATATTTTCTAGAGCAAGAAAATACATAAATGTATTTCTAGAGTTACTCTTACCTAGACTGCTTGCAGTCGGTGTTGGAAACAGGATATTGGGCTAACCGGTCCGCTGGTGTGAAACTGCATGGCTTTGCCTTGGTTCATAAATCTTCTTATAAACACTTGCATATTTTTTTCTATTTTATGGCAGTCTCTCCCATACTACGTTCCATTCTATGTACCCATATAAATTATTCACATTCACTTACCAACTTGATGACAAAGAGATATATGCTTCTCTGACACTATTTGTTAAAAATTCTTCCAAGTTCTGCAGTTATTACATGATTTTGGTACTCGCTTACTGTTTCAAATATTTGAAGTCATGCTTTCCTTGTGTTTTCTTCTTTTCTATCTTTAAATATTAATTCTTCATTACTTTGTTGTTGCCAGTTTCATTTCATGAGGCCCTACAAGTTTTTAAATTTATAACTATTTTTCTTTCCATTAAATCCTTCCTCAGGACTACTCACTATTACCAATTTTAAAAGACATTGCTAGAAAGCATGCATTGTTGTGTATAATGTGCATGACAGAATCGTAATTTTTGGTATTTTTTTTTCAATTTCTAAGATTTACATGTTCTGTTGGGGAGGATTTGCGTTTAATCCTGTGACACGTTTAGTGTCAGCTTTGCTATGATTACTTAAAAAATAACAGTTTTATTCCTATAAGATATTACAAGGAAAATTCAATGCATGTAATTTCAGACCTTTGATTTTTATTGACTTGGTTTGATTTTAAAAATTTGCCAAAATAAACAACATACCAACAGCTGAGGCCTTTGAGTTCAGTCAGTAAATAGTATTAAAAAGTTTGTCAAGCTGACCTCATGTCAGTCACAGAGAAGGATTAAGTGTGAATTAATAAGCAGACTGATTCCTTCTGGTTATACAGACAGCTATCAAAATTTTGGGGTTGATCTATCATTGTATGTCAGCATTTTAAAACAGCAAGATAGTAAATAGTAAAAGCACAAGAAAAATCCTCATTTATATTAAACTCTGGGATACATACACACTTCAATAACTACCTAGAAAATGCATCACAAGTAGCATAACCTGTGCCAAACCTCAGCAGATGAAACTCAGTGCCTTTATTTATGAATCTATTAGCTTTCTACTGAGTCAGCATCGTGCTGGCATGCAAGTCATTCTCACCTTTCTAATTTAATTCTCCTGTAAAGAAAACATGAATTTTGGGGGTGTAACTGATCAAATATGGTTGCATTTTCTGATCTGTCCTGCATTTTGGAGGGGCTGTTTTCTTGTCTTTATGTAAGCAAACTGTTGCCCAGTTATCTCCTACTGGTACAAAATGTGCAATCCATGGAGCATATTATGTTATGTCCCGTAACATGAAGGAGTGTCCATGGTGAATGTGAAGACACTTAAGAGCTGCCTCTTATGTTCTGTATTTACTGCCTGAATAAATCAGGTGAGTTTTAACATAGTGTGGTATTAATGGCATTTTGGGTACTTCAGTTTCATTGTCTATTTTTGATTAGACCTCGCTGCTGCAATTATAAAATGTTCCCACTGAAAAGAAAGCTAGCTAACTTAGCCGCGCCGTTGGTTTTCCAAAACTGCATTGAGGCCTAACGTTCTTAGTCAATGGAAGTTGATTGATTCAGCTGTCTTTATGAGAAGCAAACAGCTGGACTCTCCAGAAGCTGATCTGCACCTGTATTATGTGAGATCTCTTCCTTCCACACACCCTGCTGGTAAAATCATGTCATATGTCTTTGCCACTAAGAATACTAAACCTGAAACCCAAAATGGAATATAGGGTCTTCCTCCTCCAAGGGCTGCCCTGAAAGGATCCGGGTCCTTCCTACCACCACCACTTTGGGAAAATGTAAGCACTGGACAGATAAAAAATAATCTCATAACATGATTGCAAAGCCATCTGCTAATCTCATCCCCTTTTAGAACTTCTCCCTTCCCCCTCTTGCAGCAGACCTGCTTTTATACTGAGCCTCAACGGCAACTTGTGGAAAGGAGCTGGAACTCATCGTGACTGAAAACTTCCTCATTTAATTGAAATAGGATATTGTAATTGATTTTGAAATCCCAAGTGGACCAGCATTTTTCCTGTGATTTCATTAGGAAAGCCTTGTACAGCTTTTAGTGGCTATATTCATGGGGAGCAGTGGAGGCATTCAAACAGAGAAAGGAGGCATTTAATGGCCCCACCTGTTTGTGTGTACAAGATCTCATGATTACCCATTTACAACAGCTAAAATGGAAACAGCTGTCTTAGAACAATTTAGAACTTCATCCCTACTCAACTGCACAAATAAATAAAAATCCTTTTCCAATGCAAATTCTTCTTGATAAGAGCTAAAGGTATTTAACAAGTTCGTTATATTTGTACTAAAGATTTTAAGGCATTCATATTTATCCATGTGTTTTATCTGTAAAAATAATAGCATGAGGTTTGATGCTGACAAAACTATGAGACACATACAGTGTGGGCAGGCGTCTCCAGCACAGTTGAGTGAAACTACCTAAATAAGAATCGGCAATCAGCTTTCCTTGTTACTGCTTTTTTAAGAGTCTGGATAAGAGACTGCCTGTAGTTGATGCCACAGTGCTTTGTAATGTGTCTCTGTCTGAGTATCTTAAAAGACATTACAAAAAATATTATTTAGAATGCCTTGAGCTAGCACAGCCTGTCAACAGACCCCAACAACAGCTGTCTCACGTATTTGAAAAGTGCTGTCTCTGTTGGTTTCCTCCCAGCATGAAGAGAAAATTACCAAAATTAAAAGCCTATTGGTACACTCAGGCCTTGTACTTTTTTTTTGCCTACAGTGCAATACATCGTGCTTTGAATTTTACTCCCAAAGATTCTACTGTAAAAAACAACAGTGGGTATTCAAGGAGAAACATTTTTCTGAAGATGCAGAATGGACTGACACAGTGACTCATGTGTGTCACAGGGCTCTTCAAACCAGCATGGTTAACCCTAATGTTTTAGGGGTAAGAAATCTGGAGCAGATTTCTTTTCTTAAAAACCATGTACTTCTCGAATGCCTCAGCAGCACTTCTGTGGCAAGACAGGTGAATTCTTTTACTCCAGGCTATTAAGGAACAGCTACTTCAATAAAAGATATGGGAACTCCCCAGTTCTCCATTCCCTCTCTTACTCCCCAAAGAGTGAGAAGGCTAAGAGGATTTATTTAAAGTTATGCTATGTCTTCAGACTTTTTGAAAAGCCAGGCAAATTGTCTATAGGCATTCTCTTTCCTTCTGAACTAATTATTTTGCCTGACTCCCTGACTTTTCTTTCCAAGCACTTCTTCACTATCCTCTATTTAATATAGTCGGTCAGATCTCTATATTGCATTTTCAGCACCTCACTTCCATCATGTTTCATGATTTTTTTTTTCCTGTCTGGAGAATCGTCAGGTCTTCATCTCCCAGACAGATTCATGGAGTCTAAAAAGGTTTAAATACATACATCAGCTATTTCCTCAGCAATGAAGTTTATAGAGTAGTCTTGAACAAAATTATCCATGCAACTTTAAAAACTAAATTATCTTTGAAACTGTGTTCCTTCATTAAACTAAACTGAAGTCAGGTAACAGGTTAAAAAGATACTAAGGAGAACATGTAGGCAGAATGAAGAACACATGTGTGGAGTCCTACACATGCACAGAAAGTTTGGGGTCTGTAGTCATCAAGAATTCATAGAGAAGAAGGGGAAATAACATCTTCCAGAATAGGAGTGGGTTTATCTTTTAGAGTGCTAACGTTGAAATAATCTACTTCACAAATTGTAATAATAAGAAAATCTTGAAAGAATTAAATTTCCTCAAATAACACTTGGAAATTTTCTTACTTTGAATTATTTGATCATTTGGGGTGATATGGCTCATTCCTGGCCTTTCAGAATGAGACTAAGGAACACTTCTAAATTTGCTTAGTACCTCTTTGCCATACTGACTTAGTCAGACACTCAAGTTCTAATTCTGTCAGGAATACTTCATTACACTCCAGGGTGATACTTTAAAAGCAAACAAAAAAACTTCATCCTCGTTTTGTAAAGTAGCACAAAAATAACATGAAGTACAGTTTAACTGAGGTAGACAATATTAAATATGATGTTCCTTAAAAGCTATAGGGTTTAAATCATTGTAGTAGTTTGTATTACAATGGTTTATGATACTATGTGAGAAATGATCAGTGCTGCTCCTGCCTGTAACTTGGAAGACAAAATTCCATGCTGATGATGTGATATGAGCATTATGAGTCCATAATTTCTCATATTCATCTTGTATATTCAACTTCATTCTTAGCCAGAGTGTAATGAGCATGAAGCACACAGAAGTGGTGAAAAGGGTGATGGAAGGTTTTCTAGTGGGACTCGTTTATTTTCTCTGCTCTTGTCTAATCCTCCTTTTGCCTGAAGGTTACTTTGCAAGATCCTCATTATGCTAAAATGTGTTGCTAAATGCTAATTAAAAAACGATAATAGCTTGAACTTTTAGACTAGTTCAGTAATCAGGAGCTTTCAGCTGACATACATACTTGTTTCCTTATCCTAGACCAACTTGAGATTGCATTTTCACTGTGTGGAAGATTTTTTACCCCAGTTTTTCTTGGAAACTAACTTTTTTCTGTTGTTCTAGTTCAGTTGATTATAATTTGGTATGTCAGTGAATTGACACTAATATTCATTAAACTAGTGTGTTCAGCCATAATAAAGAGCAGCCATTGGAGGTCTTCATCAGCTATGACAAGGCAACTGGCCCACAGCAGAGCTGTGATTATTGTTTCAATGCCAAATTCATCTCTTCTGCCCAGCTAAATGAAAAAATAAAAAGAAAGACTAAGCAATTCAGAGTCATGAGGCAAATAATTTTCTATCTGATTCAACGGGTCCTCTGACGTCAGTTTGGAGAATAAGCTGCATTTACTATGGTTTGCATGTTGCATGTCACATACTACAAGAAAGCTGCCAAAATATACAAGGACTGGACATAACAGCAATAAAGATTACAGAGAAGTAAGGAGGTGCAGATCCGTCTGGCCACTGCCATATTACACAGCCCAGCATGTGCATGTCAAACGATGCAAAACGGATGGTCTTTGAAGGGATCAAGAAAAGCCCTATCAACACTCTGCTGCAGTAAACCTTTTCTAGAGTACACATCAGCATTGGGTTAAAGAATCTTTTTAAAATGTTTGTAGAAAGTATCTAAATGAATACACTTTAACAAATAGAAGTTAGAAAATACATTCTACTTTCTAAACTTATATTAGCAGTATTTATATACTCCAGGATCTTTGTTAATGATATTAAATCAGAAGTACAGTGTGAACAGCTGATTAATTTGTTATAACGTGTTGTTATAACGGCATAATTGAAGTTTGGCTCTTTTGAGACACAACTGTATATTCCTGTAATAAGAATTTCAGAGCATGTACCTTGAAAGTTTTCAAAATATGAAGTGTTACCAGATCTCTGAAATGAGATCTGAATGGAAGTAGAGGGTAGTGTGCAATTATCCTGTGCCATGTATTTCCCAGAAATAACAACTGGCCATTTATCATGTTATCGGGTCTTCTTATTTCTAGCAAAAAAAATGATTTGATGACTTATTTACCACAGACTTTCATAAAAAGCCTGGGTTCTCTTATTCTCTGACACGCTGTCATTTAAAAAGTGATTTTTGAAGTCATTTTTGAAAGCAAAGATCAGATTTGGCCTCCAAAAAATAAGAATACTATAATGAGGAAAGAAAATGGTCTTAGTTTGGGTTGCAAGCTTACTGGCTTATGGAAAATGTTGCTATAAGTAGCTTATAATGTATAGAAAGTCAAGCTGTTTGGATCGTTAAATTTAGACTGAAAATAAATTGCTCAATTCCAGACCAAAAGAAAGTAGAGTAATATTATCTCTTATGCATGTATTTATGCTCTTCTGTTGCCATATACTGAGCTATAGGGGTTTTAGAAAAAGGAAGTCTTGTAAATCATCAAAATCCAGTGATGGGTAGTGAGCGGTGGATTACTTAAAGAGTTAATCAAGCTTGAAATCCTGTTAATAATACTTCCATGTTGTTTTCTAGCCTAGCTGATCAATCAGAACTGTATCTGTATGCAGCTATGTTATTGCCCTTTTTGGGCAGTATTTACTCTCAGACTCCCAATAATTAAGGTAAAAATTGTGTTTCTTTTCTGTGTAAGCATACATGTTTGCAAACCATGACAGAGAAAGAAAATTTCAGAAGATAAACACAGTACAATGAAAGACAAATCAGCTGTACAAATTAGCTTTGCTTGACCATGCTATTGCATTTAAATCTTGACTTAGAAGGAAATTTGCATTTCTGATATTAGTTCAAAATATTTCTACTAAAACTTCCATAAAACATCATTACTATTTGAAATGGTGGTCTTTTGCTCTACATGCTCAGGCTCTGAAAACTGTGTCAAACACCATATCTGCTTGACAGCGACTGTGAAACATGCATTATAATTTCTGATCATTATTCACCTGGTCTGCATAACCAAAGAGTTAAAATATCTTTGCTCCTTTTATGAACTGCTTGAGTTTACTGTATTTTTACCACACTTCAAACTTCTTTCCAGTCATTCTCTAATCGTAAGTTGTCTTCAACTAACTCCTCATGTATTTTCTAATTCTTCCAAAAAATGCTCAGCTGTGTGATTGGTAGCAACACACTGTGGTGCTAGTAAGGTTACTTACTACCCTCCAGAGGCATCACCATATGTGTGGATGTTTCATATATATCCCACCGACTCAAAATTCTTTACTTCTATTGCACTCAAGTGGGTGGTTTGCAATATATATAGAAATACGTAACTTATACAAAACATGAAAATGAAACCAGTTACTGAAACTTTAAACCTCAAAACTTAAAAGCGAGGTGGGGGAGAGGAACAGGGCACAGATCAATGACGTCATTTACATATGCAGATTCTGCGCCTTGAAAACCTTTAAGGCTCCTAGCTTTAAAATGCAGCTTATAGCCTTTTGACATCAGATCATATTGTAATTGTACCCTGGTTTGGAGTCTTACCAGAATTTTTCCAGATATCAAGGAAGAATTTTTTTCCCTGTGCAAGACTGCTCTGCACATCAGAAGGGAATTTGATCTCTTGCACTCTGAAGGGGACACCTTGCACCTCCTTTTAAAATATTAACAGAAATAAAGATTCTCATGCCAAACAGAATGATGTAACAGCCATTTGCATCATGGGTGTTCTATAGTTCCTGTTCACGCTCATGCTGGAGTCATGCTACAGACTATTCACAGGTGATAGAATCACAGAATCACAGAATTCTGAATACACAGAATACCTTGCTAGTATTGCCAGCACACAATGAAAATCTTGCCATTACTCCTAATACACCAATAATCAGTTTCTAACATTATTTCTTAAGCTAATAGATTGCTTTATGTCACCAGGTTTTCTCCAGAGGTTACTGAAGTCACTTCTGGGGAAAAAAAAAGGTAAGGATAAAATAAGGGTAAAAAAATCTTGACTCCTGTTATTGAAATGTATCTGTAAATTCAACGTCCTACATAAGATGATTTGTTTGAAGTTATGTAAAACTTAGCAAGGAGCCAAGCTTGTTCCAGTGGCTGATAATTTCTTTCTCTGTTTATTAGATTTCTGTGTTTGCAATCATTTCTCATTCTCCTAATGTAATGCCATTTCTTGACAGATCACCCATCATCGTTTAATTTTGTCTGCTGGGAAAACTGTGCCAGTCTATTCCTCTTCAATGAAGGAGCCATATATCACAATTTTTTTAACCCTGATATACAATCAGAATTGATTATTCTGTAGTTCTTAACATATACTACGATAAGAGAATCAGCAGTTTTTCTTAAAGATTAGCCACTACTCTGTTTTTATTAATATTTTTACTTTTCTTATAATTTTTTTCCAGGCAGCTGAACAATATTGCTTTAAATGTGATGTACAGAATTTGAGTAAATACGATAAATCCAAAGACAGTTTAAAACCCTGTTATCCTGCATCTTCTCAAGTTATCTTGCAATACTTGTACTTGAGAAGTAAAATTCAACCATACTGGCTTGCAAAATCATAACCTAAGTTCAACTTACAAATTTTTCTACAGGATTGCAAAATTGCATAAGGATCATCTGCATTGAATTTTTGGACACATATTGTCTTTCAAAATTAATGTTACACAAATCAAGACAACAAGTAAGTCTTTATGAAAAATACCTTATATTTAGTATGATCATGTGTGCGGGTGTAGTAGCAGCAGGGTTGAGGGAAAATAATTGCCTCAGTCTTCCCATACTAAATTGAACTAACACCTGAGATCAGCATTTTCTAAAGGCTGAATGTTGTTTTTCTCTCTCCGGAGTCACTTCTATTACTGGACGACTCACACCAGTTGCATCATTGAAAATTCCTGTTAGATATTAGGAAAAAGATTTCTACCATGAAGGTGTTTACATTAGCATACATCATCCAGAGAGGCTGTACAGTCTCCATGATTGTAGATATTCACAACTTGTTTAGATAACATCCCTTGGATAGCATTAAACTTAGCCCTTTCCTGAACCGATGCTTGGAGAAGATCTTTTGAGGGGCCCTTTAACCTGAACTATTCTATGGCATTTTAATTTTTTAACCACTTTGTGATTTGAGATCATGTTTTAGTGTTTCTTCATATTGTATCAGTCAAATTGTGAAACTTGTGTGGCCAGCAGGTCGAGGGAGGTTCTCCCCCTCTACTCTGCCCTAGTCAGGTCCCATCTGGAGTACTCTGTCCAGTTCTGGGCTCCCCACTTCAAGAAAGATGAGGAGCTACTGGAGAGAGTCCAGCAGAGGGCTACAAAGATGATGAGGGGACTGGAGCATCTCTCCTACGAGGAAAGGCTGAGGGAGCTGGGCTTGTTTAGCCTGAAGAAGAGAAGGCTGAGAGGGGACCTTATAAACGCCAATAAATATCTGAAGGGTGGGTGTCAGGAGAATGAGACCAGACTCTTTTCAGTGGTGCTCAGCAACAGGGCAAGGGGCAATGGGCACAAACTGAAGCAGAGGAAGTTCCGTCTGAACATGAGGAAGAACTGAGGGTGACAGAGCACTGGAACAGGCTGCCCAGGGACGTTGTGGAGTCTCCTCTGGAGATATTCAAGACCCGCCTGGACAAGATCCTGTGCAGCCTGCTGTAGGTGACCCTGCTTCAGCAGGGGGGTTGGACTAGATGACCCACAGAGGTCCCTTCCAACCCCGACCA
>Ga0065711_1026221_pt1 | contig 90826 bp, 38 predicted proteins | sample Hoacrofraction12_FD_59098 | JGI IMG/M metagenome (GOLD analysis project Ga0065711, IMG submission 59098) | Hoatzin crop microbial communities from Cojedes, Venezuela - Epithelial fraction 12 v2 (version 2) | ecosystem: Host-associated > Birds > Digestive system > Esophagus > Crop | place... | reverse complement strand
CCCGCCTGGACAAGGTCATGTGCAGCCTGCTGTAGGTGACCCTGCTTCGGCAGGAGGGTTGGACTAGATGACCCACAGAGGTCCCTTCCAACCCCTACTATGCTGTGATTCTGTGATTCTGTGACCTTACTGCTCTCTACAACTACCTGAAAGGAGGCTGTAGTGAGGCAAATGTTGGTCTCTTCTCCCTGATAACCTCGTGATAGGAAGAGAGGAAACGGCCTCGAGTTGCGTTAGGGGAGATTTAGATTGGCTGTTAGGAAAAGTTTCTTTACTGAGAGAGTGGTCAGGCATTGGAATAGGCTGCCCAGGGGGATGGTTGAGTCACCTTCCCTGGAGGTGTTCAAAAAGTGTGTAGATGTGGCACTTTGAGATATGGTTTATTTGGCATGGTGGTTTTGAGTTGGTTGGAGTTGATGATCTTAGAGGTCTTTTCCAACCTATGATTCTATAGTTCAAATTTAGCTTATTTACATTCTGATAGTACAACTCGGTGCCTGACCTGTGCTATTTTCAGTGGGAGAAGGAACATCAGTTTAAAGTGAAACTGGTGATCATTTCCTTCAAGGACTTCTGTTGCTTGTTGTGCTGGTTTTTTTAAAATTCATATCATCTACTTGACATCATTTCGTTTGGGATAATGAGATAGAAAAACAGTGCACATAAGTACCTGATGATCCAAGAATGAAATCAAAACTGACAGAACTGATTTAATAGTGAACTTAGGGTGACTGATTTTATGAGAGGCAAAAAACCTGTTCAGTCAGTTCAGCTAACTTGGAAGCTGGATTTTCAACAAGGCCCCGTCCACCATATTTGTGATTAGATTTTTCCATGAAAATCTAAGTATTAAATAGAAGGTGGCCTTTCTGCTCTGTGGTGTTTTTGGACATATCCTGGGTATTCTGAATATTGCTGTTCTCTGTGCTCTTAGACCTGTATTAATCACCCTGAGTAACAAAGATCTGAGTGAGGCATATTTTTGCAGTTTGGCAGTGCTATTTTACCAGTAGATTTTCTCAGAAAAGTCCTTTTTTGAGTGAAATTTTTCAAGATGGATTTTGAAGATTTTTCTTATATCCTCAAGTTCTGGGTTTCTGGTAACTGTCAGCTGGGATGCTATTTCCCACTCACAATAGCTGCCTGCTGGATGCATGTTTGGACAACCAGGATGCATCTGCTAAGAGAGGTCAGGTGTTCAGCACATCTGTGTGTCTGCACCCTGTGTGCCACGTGCAGCTTTTCTCAGCAACAGCAGCTGTGAACATAAATCCCAGATAAACCTGTGTTCAGCAGATGAGCACTGGGCAGAATCCTCAGTTTAAAAGGCTTTAGTGTTAACACAGTTTTATGTGTAAAATGTGTATGTTGCATCAGAAGACATATTCATACACAAATGAAAGAGAAAGCCAAGGCTGGAAGTTCCTATCTGTTTCAACCTGGTCCCAGCAAGAGCATTTCCTCATTCAGTGCTCAGCCTAGAAGAGAATCACTGGACTGAGGACTCGGTCACTCTGCATTCCAAATCGGCTTCCAGAAGCCACTCTAATCGTCACCTCTAAGGCCCCAGGGTAGGACATCCTTCGAAGTTTTCGTTGAATTTTTTCTCTTGTGCTCAAAAGAACAAAAGTAATTGGGATGTAGAAAAGAACAGAGTGTAACTATTGTTGTGTGTCCTGGTACTCAAATGACTCACATACACATAGGAAGCAGGGAGCTAAACCTTTTTCAAGGTTTGTTTATACATCCGGTCAAATGACTATTTAATCTATGTGGAAAATATGGTCAGCTCTGAACTATTTAATGCAAAATGTCTCCAACTAGGTATTCTATCTGAATGAGGGTAATACCACTTCCAGTCAGGTTCTTGAAGGAAAGAATGATGTAGACTTTGTTTGTAGAAAAGCAACTTAGATACCTTACTCCAGGAGAGGGTTGAGAGCTCCAAGTACCAAGCAGGAGTATGTGCTTCCCTGCTGAGTAAGCCATCTAAGCCCTGACATACGGCAGAGCTTGAGACAAAGGCTTGTTTTTTCCATTGACTATTGTCCTTGTATGTAGCTCTCACTCAGCATATCTGTTCTCTTTTCCCACACATTGTAGACCCTACCTGCGTAATTCAGACCATGGATTTTGTTATGGAGGCCACACCAAGTCCTAGAAGATACAAACATTTCTAGGCCAAGATGTACTAGCTCAAAAGTAGGAGGCAAGAAAGGCAATGACAACTGGGCGGGGAAGGCCAGGCAGCAGATCAAAGTAATTCAGGTGAAGACAGACAAGTTGTTTGACAATTTAGTGTTCAAGATGAAGGGACAGAAGTATAAATACTGAAAGCTGCTGCCTTGGACTTGCTGTAGCCTGACAACTGTGCAGTGTGGGGGTAAAACTAAACGCTTGTCTTAAGTACAAAGAAAATCCTACCACATACCATGTAATATTCAATCTTACAATATATGATATATCCATTTTTCAGCTCCTTTAGTGACTTCACAGATGTCAGGCTTGGAAAAAGAGGTCTGAGCAAGTTGAAAAGGATGTGAGAAAAAGAGTACATACGAGACAGCAGGAAATGTTATGGATTAAATACACACACACGCACACACAGTTTTTCTGTGTCTTAGGTGGAGGACAGTGGAGCAATTGAACTGAAAGCAATATATTTATTCATAAGACTATTGACAGCAGACACCATTTAAAGCTATACTCCAGAAATTCCACGGCCAGTATTCAGAGTATGTTGATGGGAGCTGCATCCAGCTGCTTGTCAGAGGAAGCATAAAAGTGATGAGAAGCATATGAAGTTGGTAAAAAAACAGAGGTCCTTCCCTCAGAAAAATAAAGCATCAAAGAATGCTTGCTCATCAAGCAGTTTTCTTTGTCAAGTTCTCCCAAAGATGCTGCTCTGCAACTATTGCACTGTCTACGCAGCTTTTTTTTCACCACTTATGTATTAGCTACACCGATGGTCAGATGCAGCCAGGCCAAAGGAACAATGGGTTTTCTTCTGAAAAGTGCAGACCACACAGTCAAAACACTACGAACAGTCACTAGTCTTAGGGGTCAAGGCAGGAGAGAGAACTCAAGTTCATTTTGACTAGAAAAAGAGATATGCTAAAACATCTGAGAGCAAAGTATCTTTCCACGTTAGGTAAAACAGGATTTTAAAACAAGGCATTTCATCAAAAACACAGAAATCCAAATCCCTCTGTGTGATTGTGGTGGTATATAGGCAGTGCTTTTAATAGGTAGAAATGGATCTCTCTGTACTGTGCTATGTGCAAGATTTATGTGGCTGGAGAATTTTGGACTGATTTTGTAACTCCTTGGCACAAGTAAATGTAAGCAGAGAAGGCTCATAATCTGGAAGATGCAGATTACCCAAAGGAAGACATCCTTTAATACAAACTAGAAGTTAATTAATTACAGTAAACTGACCTTATGAGTCACCATACTTGCCATCCTGAATGTTTAGAAAAGCCCTTCCAATTCTGCAATTTGGAGGAAAAGAGAAGGGAACACAGTCAAGGCACTAGAGCAAAAAGATCAGGACAGATGGCTGTTCTACAGCCTTTTTTTTCTAGCTAGACTAAAGTTACCCAAAGTCAAAGCAGCAGGTCAAATCAACTACCGTTCTCAGAGAAAGCCGTTCACATGCCATCTCCAAGGTACTTCTCTATTAACTCCAACCATAGGGTGTAATTTGGGGTCACTAGGATATAGTGCATTTCTGAACCATGTTCTCAAAGTTGTTCCACTTAGGAGTGACAAATAGTGAAGAACAGAAAATTGCTACTGAAGAGGAAGCATAGATGGTGATCGTGGGGCCCAGATAAACCCTGGCTTGTGAAGGGCATGTTTTCTCCTTTCCATCATGCACTGGTCATCTTTCTCTGTCTCCCCTTGCTAATTACAGAGGTGATGCTTAGGAAAGTATCAACTACAGTTTATGACAGGAAAACAAGCCAGTGAGTTCAAAAGCAGAAAGGTATGAAAATGAGGAGTGCTATTTAAACAAACAGGACTCCAATTTTACTAAATTAAGCTGGAACTGTTTGAAGAAGAGGATTTTTGTAAACACTATCTTATGCTTCCACTATACAGAATTTCAGAAATCTCACAAAGTAAGACAAAATCCAATGGATAAACTTGAATGAAAGGATTCAGTAACTGAATACTTGCATTTTCCTTGTCCAAAGGGGTTTAGATTTGAAAGATGCTATACAGAATAAATATGATTAAGAGGAAAACAAGAGTGCCTCACCTTCAACCAGCACTTTGAATATTAACGAAGTACATTTGTAGGGACAGCTAAGTCAATGGATAGTTATTTAAGCGAAGAAATTCTTACATGACAGTTTTATTTCCAGTAATATGTTGGCTGTAATGCTACAAACCAGGAAAGGATTTCAGTGCCAGTTAAACATGTCACATATTTTGAAATAAGAGATTGTAACACTTGACATTAGCCATAAGATTGAGAGTTTTGAGCACAGCTTTTCCAAATAGGTTGGGGAAAAAGAAAGTAAATATAGCTGTAAGGCTGAGGCATCATGTTCCAAGTCAGATAAAAGGAAATGTGCAAGGACAAACCCTAACTTGTAGGAGTCTAAAAAGGAAGTGCTGACCCAAGCGTAACTATAGTGATGTGAATAATGCTGCACTAATGTAGCATTACCATATGTATTATAATTCTGCAGCCACAGATTTTCTTGAAGAAAACAGCTGCAGTGCTGAAGTTTTAATCTTCTCAATATTACCAAGCAGAAAAATTACTTAGGCCTTGGAATCTGAGTATCACGAAAGGAATGGGTATGAAGACTTTCATTATGATAACTATTTGCTCTTTCTTTTTGCTAAAAGGATTTTGAATCCTCCGTTTTGGTTTTGATGTCTGCTTGTAGTAGGCCATTGCTATGTGATTTCAAGTGTCCACGTATTCTTTTCAAAACAATCACAAATTTCTAAGGTTTTTGTTAAAGAGAGAGGAGTAAGGGGAGAGCGTACGTCCAGCTCAAATAATGACAGACATCCTGTTCAAGAGGAGGTCAAAAAACCTGGCCTCTGCACAAGCTATTTGAGTAAAAAGAGAAAAGAAAACACTGATTAGTCTTCACATTGGGTAAGGGGTGGGAGCAGTCAGTAATATGTCCCAGGGTCATTTGATTGCCAGGTGGGGTAAGTTTTGGAAACATTTTATGGCTTCCTTCCGACTTGGATACCCAGGTTTCTTCTGGAGAAACCAAAACCCAGAGGGATTCCTGACTCTCATTTCATTGTGGTCCAGATGTGAGCAGGTACATATTTGGGTTGAGAAGGCTAGGCATGCTTTTGGGTTCACTTGGCTAGATGTAGTCATAGTGATGAGAGTCCGGCTGGGACTTCTAAAGTTTCATCTAGCAAACGTATCAACAGCTTGATATGTGTGTCCTCCTTCTGCACATGCAGTGCTATAGTTTCTTTAGTAATTTGGGATGTTATATGACAGATCTGTCTGGTTAACATGATGGGGGAGGCTCACAGAACAGGAGAAACCTTCTAACACTGTGCAGCTGGTATTCTTGTCACCGCTTGGGATTCTGTAAAGAAAATATATATAAAGTGTATTTATTTTCTTTATCTGTTTTTGAGCCACCAGGATTCACTTGAGCCATGTTTCCAGATTTCCACAATACTTCTGTTTTCACAAGGTCATCCTTTCCTAGGACATAAGTTGTTTAAAATAAAAAAAAGGAAAAAATTTTGCAAGACTCCGAATATAAGCCCCAAAGCATACTGCAGGACTTTCTAGGCCCACAGAAGACAGTGAAAATTTTATGTGGACTGCAGTCTTGGTTGTACTTGAACTGAATTAACAGATGTGAACTACCATGCAGTAAAGCAGATCATAGTGTGCATGCAAATCACTTACATGCACAAGTTCAATAAGAAAAATACAAAAGTCACTATATTTAAATAGGGTCACTGATAAAAATGGGCTTTTCTACATAAAATTCTTTAAGTGAAACAGATTCTTCCACTATTTTTCAGCAATCTCCACAACAGGGAAACATGTCTTTAACAACAGCATTTGAATCTGGAGATAGTAATACAGTGATTTTTCTCTATTCGGTTTTGAGTGCCTTATTTTTATTGTATATAGTTAAATAGGTATGTATGTTTGGAATATTATGTAGCAAACATATCCACACAAGACAGGGCAGCAATTATTGTTACTTCCATTGTGTAGGTGAGGTATTTGAATTGGGGATAACACTTCTCAGAGAGCTAGGATTATTGGAAATGAGGTTTTCATGGCTCCCAGTTTCATATAATTGTTCTGTCTCCAAGAGAAAGTAACATAAACAGAATACCAAGGGTACTTACCCTGCTACGAGGTAAGTTGCAAAGCAAAATTTCTAGTGTCAGGAAGTCCGATTTCTAGAAACAGATCTCACGATTCTTAGTGCATCACTAACCCTTCAGGGATTATTTTGCACTATGTTGTCAGAACGATTGCCTGCACTTCGGAGTCCCTGTTTGTGGCAGTGTACAGAGGTAAACGGCAAAAGAGACTTAGTTCAGTCTGGTCTACCCTTCTGATCATACAGGGCTGTGCTGAGAGAGGTGTCAAGCACAGGTCACCCAATACCAAATGCAAAGATTATGGGTCAGCAGCAGAGGTGTTTTCAGCTGTTGGCACCTACTGTGGAAAAGATAACTATCTAAAAACTCCTCTTGATTGCCACAGTTCAGTGACTAGCTAGTTTGTTGCTATCAACTGTTAGCAAGTGGTATGGCAACAAGGGTTTGTGGGGTGATTAGTGTTTTATTTAACCCATAGTCAGTGGGCATTATGCAGGCGCAGGATCGGAGTGCCTGTTCAAGCCAACCTATTTCCTAGACCTGCCTTAGCTTCTCTGGCTGAAAGGCAGAGCTCAGGGCATTGTCATCAATGGTGCAGAGTCTACGTGGAAGACTATAGCTAGTGGTGTTCCCCAGGGGTCAGTACTGGGCCACTCTTGTTCAACTTATTCATCAATGACCTGGATGAAGCGATGGAGTGTACCCTCAGCAAGTTTGCTAGTGACATAAAACTGGGAGGAGTGGCTGATAAACAAGAAGGCCATGCTGCAAACCAGTGAGACCTGGACAGGCTGGAGAGCTGAGGGGAGAGGAATCTGATGAAGTTCGACAAGGGCAAGTGCAGGGCCCTGCACATCTGGAGGAATAACCCCAGGCACCAGTACAGGCGGGGGACGACCTTCTGGGAAGCTCTGTGAAGAGGGACCTGGGAGTGCTGGTGGATGACAAGATGACCACGAGCCAGCAGTGTGCCCTGGTTGCCAAGAAGGCCAGTGGGATCCTGGGGTGCATTGAGAAGAGTGTGGCCAGCAGGTCCAGGGAGGTTCTTATCCCCCTCTACTCTGCACTAGTGAGGTCCCATCTCGAATACTGTGTCCAGTTCTGGGCTCCCCAGTGTAAAAAGATGAGGAACTACTGGAAAGAGTCCAGCGGAGGGCTATGGAGATGATTAGGGGACTGGAGCATCTGTCCTGTGAGGAAAGGCTGAGGGAGCTGGGTTTGTTTAGCCTGAAGAAGAGAAAACTGAGAGAGGATATCATAAATGTTTATAAATATCTTAAGGGTGGGTGTCAAGAGGATGAGGCCAGACTCTTTTCAGTGGTGCCCAGCGACAGGACAAGGGGCAACGGGCACAAACTGAAGCATAAGAAGTTCCAACTGAACAAGAGGAAGAACTTCTTCACTCTGAGAGTGACAGAGCACTGGAACAGGCTGCCCAGAGAGGCTGTGGATTCCTCTTTTCTGGAGATATTCAAAACCCACCTGGACATGGTCCCGTGCAGCCTGCTCTAGGTGACTCTGCTTTGTCATTGTGGTTGGACCAGATGATCCCCACAGGTCCTTTCCAACCCCTACCTTTCTGTGATTCTGTGATTTTGTGATTTTATTGTTGATCTTCTCTCCTTCCTTCCACCTCTTCATTGGAGTAGTCAACTAGTCAGATTTATGTCTAAGCCTGCCTATTTCTTACAGTCATCCCTGTAAGACATCCAATTGTCTGCTTGATTTCTGCCAATGAAGAGTAATTCTACCAAAGTTAGTAGAGTTAAATTGATGAAGAGATCTTGGCATAAGTGAAAAAACCTCTGTAAAGCTTTCAGTGAACATCCATCAATACAGCCTGTCTGTTCCATGGCACTCCACTTCTGCAAACACTCATAAACCCAGTTTAAATGACAAGATAGCCAGGCTTGTAGCTGATTTGTGCTGGGGAAAAAAAAAATCGGACACATGCGCTTTTGTGTACCTCATTCATTAATTATTTGAGATTAATTAGTATTTATTTGATATAATCTGTCTTTTATTTTACACACAGATAAAAGTGTAGAAGTTACATCTACCACAAGGTTTATAGGCAGTGCTATTTTCTCTGCTGTATTATTTCTATGGAGAAATGCCTTGTATTTCACTGCTGATGGTCTTCTCCTCTTCTAAATGCACCAATCATCTGATCTAGAGATAACCTACCAAATAATGGGAGGTTAATGACACACTCATTACGAAATCACATAAGCGATGCATCACATCTGCGAATGATCATAACCCATTTAAAATATCTCAACCAATAGGAAAATGACTCAAGAAGATGTGAAATAAACCATGAATAAAAATCAGCCCTGATGAAGAAGAGCCACTGTCAGCGATAATGTTATTTTAAACCATGTCAAATCAATAGATTCCATTTTTAGTGGAATATTTTAAAGTGTATTATGACCTTTATCTTTCAGTGCAAGCAGCAAGTCCTAGTGGTTCTGGATGACAGCACTGAAGATTTTACTACAGCTAAAGCTCGTTACTTACTCGTACACGGTATGCACAACATTGTGGTATTTATCCATCACCTCTTGTTTTTAATATTTGCTCTGTGAAATATAGCACAGTAATGACACCTCGTTTATCTGGAATTTGTGCACTTAACTGATTAATTTTTACAACGTGTTTCTCCTTCATTAGCTCAAGTAATCTTGTTTCATGTGAAACCAGTGATTTTGTGAAAGTGTGTTGCTAGTAATTCATTACTTAAATTCTAATATTCAGTAGGATTGATATAGGATCATGAAGACCTCATCTGAGAAAGAGATGACCTCCTAATGATCCATGAACCCTGGCTGCTATCTAAGACAGCTAGTGAGTTCTGCCTGGAAAGTGGAGCTAAAGGAGGCATTTAGCAGCAGCATCCCTTGAGAAGCCAGGAAGAATTGGAGAAGCCATCCTAGTTAAGGATACAATAGAGTTAACTTGACTTTCTAGAGAACTTCTTATTTGCTGGTATTTCTGAAGCATAATACTGATGCTTCTTCTTGAAGATAGACCAACTTTGCTTTCCTTGTTTTAGTCTTATACAATTGCAGTTTTATAGTCTGTATATTAGTGGGATGAAACCCAGAGCTAATGGGATGCTAAATTGTGCAGAGCATTTGATCAGCAAAGTTTTGATAATACTAATTATTGGAGATGATGCTTATACTACAAAATCCAAGCAAACGCAAGACTTTATAGGCTCAGAGGAGCCTGCTCATCTGTCATGGTCTGCAGCTGACATTGATTTTGGGGGTTTTTGTCTTATTTTGAGAAATCAGTTGTATTCTGGTGGCTTTTGAAAAATGGCTTGTGCAGCTATCTCCTTTGTTAAAAGGCTGCCCAGTTTACTGTCCAGCAATAGCACTAAACCTTGATTGTGAAAGAGGCAGTGTTGGATGATCCAGATATGAATAGAGTGTTTGTCATCAAAGCTGATAGAACTGGCATATCCTTCACTCATTTTCCCTGCAAATATGGGTAAGAGAGACAAAGGTGAGCCAGCAAGAGCTAGCTGTTGAGGAAGGAACCACTCATCCATTTGCACAGCCTGGGACTGGACTAGGATTGAGCCTACCACAATGACATGAGTGCTAATTAATGGTTCAGACTCTCTCTGCTCTCATAGAGTCTAAGTGTGAATGAACATTTGGACAGAATCATCTGATGCAGATTGGAAGAATGAGTACCCAGAAGTCTGCAGCTGGTACCAGATAGCAAAGGCTGTGTGATAGCATTGAACTCTGTTGCACAGAGCTTCTGCAGCCTGGCCAGCCAGTTTTTCCCGAGGTCTGTCCTCCCACTTCCAGCATCTCTAATGGTTGTTATAAATAAGGCAGGTCTTACATTCTCAACCTAACTACCATGCTTGAAGGTATGGACTTAAAAAGTTGGACCAAAGAAGACTGTATTAATAGAGGCTAGTGAAGTTTTCAGACCTTTTTGAAAGTTTTTCTGCAACTAGTTCATACTGTGCAGATGAGATTTCTGAGGGGATATGCTCCTAGCACGTGCATCAGAGGTGAATGCCAGGGTAGTGTTTCTGGCAGGAGGACAAGATAATGTGTTTAAACTAAAAGCTTTGTAATGAGAAAAAGAAGTCAGCTATTGAAAAAATCCATCAGCAAAACTGCTGAGTTTACAGTGACTAATATATTTTAATCAGGCAATGAGCATGTAATGTCATGATACACAGCTTCTGAAATGGTATGTGATTTGTTATGAGACTTAAGGGTGTATAATCATTTCTGGCCTTCTGAAATACACCGCAAACTGTCAAAGTCCCATTTAAACATTTTCTTCAAGGTATCCTTGCGATTTCTTTGCTCTGAAACCTCTTCTCAATTTTCCTCTTCCTCATCTTGGAGGAATAATGCTCCCTGCTGTTCTTAAGGTAGGTAGAAGCAGACATATTTAGGTGGAGTGACTGGTTTGGAGGGTGAAGCCAAAAGAGACCATCAGACAGCATCAGTCCCAAAGAAGCAGGTGGTCATATTACAGAGGCTGTTTGCACTTTGTCGTTTGTCACAGCGTCAGGTTGTAGCAATGGTAGTTACTTGCAGTTCAGCTATAGGTAAGATTAATACAGATGTGAAGGTTATTTTGGGTAAGAGTTGTAGCTTCTCTGATGGCTAGGGAGAAATGACTAATTTTCATAATATAGCACAGGGAGGCTGCACTCACTCAGGTACGATCTGTTTCTCTTTGTAAGCTTTGACGAATGGATATGTCAGGTTCTTTATGCAGGAGGGTGCTGCTGTTGGAATAATATTCCAGTTCTTCAGTAGAAGCAGGACTTGCCTAAAGAATGAGAAGGATCACGGCCTTTAAAGCTTGACTGCAGGATCAGGGCCACCAAAGTTTCCCATCTCAAGTTGGTTGGCAGGACATAGAGCTGATTGCTAACGATGAGTACCTAAAACTGAAAGAATCGATATTGTTCAATACACTCCATACCCTGTGACTGGAAGCAATGATGAGAGAGATATTTAGAGCTGGACAAACAATGTGCTTGCTTCTGTGCCTCTCAGAACTTCCCAGCACTTCATAACAGTCTAAAGGCCTGTAATGAAACACCAAAAGATAGAATCGCAGTAATGTATCATAGAAGCAATTGTAGGTCTTGTTTTGTTGCAGGTCTCCACAATAGTAAAGAACTTTTTAAGATCATCTCTACTACAGAGCAAAAGTGAAAGCAGAAAACACCGGAAAGCAAAAGGGAAAGCAGCTCTAGATTTACCAACCGGCCTTTAGGCAAAAAGTCTTCCTTACTCCTCATCTGCTGCCAAGTGCAGCCCTGGTGCATGAGGAAAACATACCAATTTCACCAATAAATCAGGGTTTGTAGCAAATAAGCCATCTCCCACTGTATCCCTGACTCTGCACATTAGATGGGGAAAAACCCCTTTCACATGGTATGACTGCTACAGATAAATATAGTGCTTACAACAGTGCAAGAATGGACCATGAGAGCAAAATTCCAGGCTTCATTTCACAAGCCTAGATTTTAAAATTTTGTAGATAGATTGTAGTTCTCTATTCTTAAACCATTTTTCTGCTAATGAAGTTTTAGTGAAGTTACAGGTTCCAGTGAAGTTTCTCTTCATGAACTGTACCTAGTGTGAGAGCACTCACGTACAAGGAGATACCACACAGAGGCCAAAATTATTCCCAGTAAAGTAAGACCTTCTTCAGCTTTGAAGGGTTACAGAGACCAAGGAAGAGAGGAATAATAAATAGAAAAGTTGTTTGTCTGATAGAGAGATCTCTGGAAACCCTGAGCTGCTAGTGAGTTAATTTTCGGAGAAGGTCTAAGGAAAAAATGGCTTCTTTAAAACCCAGAAAAGTGTGAACTCTGGAAACCATAGTGGGTCTGCGTCTTCAGTTTGAACTGTTACTCCACTTTAGGCTCAGTCTGCCTTGCTGGTTTTTTTTAAATTAAATCTGCTCTCATTCTGAAAATAAAGAACCTCTCATTTTTACCTGCATTTCACAAAATTAGTTGCCACTAAGCAACTATTGTAATAATTTCAGGAGCTAGCCTGCCCATTGTTTTGTCTAGTGTGATTTGGATCCTTATAATAAAGACATGTTTTTAGTTTAGTACAAATCATCTAGCAATAATTCAGATGAATGTGTTGTTGTATCTTACTGAATAAAAAACTCAACATTACTGACCCTGCAGTCTGCAGTCTGTGTACCAGCATTGCACTCTGAATTCATACTGCCTTCTAGCATTGTCATTTAATCAGTTTATATAATGTGATACTTCTGAAAGCTAGTGACTAGACATGATGACTCAGGAGATGTGTTCTTCTAGGGAGCTGTGTTGTAAAAAAAAATGCTGGCATGGGAGGACTTTTCATAGGAAAAGATGCCAAATTAGTACTCATCTTGATCCCAATAGGACGAAAAGAGGTGACATGGAGGAAAATGAATGGGTTTTCTTTGGTTTTGTATTGCCTTGTGAGTGGTGATTTTAGCAATAAGGAAGTATGCTTTGTATTCCCTGCCTTTGCACCCCTTCCAGATTAGCCTTAGTCCTCCTGACTTTTTATACCAGTAAAACTCTGGAGCAGCTCCAGTGATCGGAGTAGAAACCATCGGAACAATACTGGTGTTGAAAGAATTCAAAATAGCTTTGGGAATTAGTAGTGGACACAAAAAAGACACCAGCCAAATCACCACAGACATTTGGACAGGCCCCTTTCCAGCAGAGTCTGTGTATATCATCCTTGCAGACTCGCAGCTTAATTAAAATGCAAAAAATAGAAAGTAGCATAATCTTGACAATCTGAGAGGAGTCTTCATGAATACTGTCCTGACTGGCGCAAGCAAGAAAGAGTTAAAACTTAGTATGCATAGCAATTGTTTAAAATGTCAGACAGCACATTCAAATACCTTTATGTCTCATTTAAATGGTTCAAAAGCAGAGAAATCCACTTCAATGAGAAGTATAATTCACTGTCTGTCTTACGCTTTCTAATCATCTCATGTTTGTTGTATCTGCAATCTGCAGTACTTATAAAAAAAATACATCTTGACTTGACCATGGAGCTTATAGGTATTTTTATTGAATGACTTGCAGTAAAAAACCTGATTCATCCATAAAGTCATATTATTCTATCTGCACGGTTTGAAAATATCTCTTGTCCTTACAATGCTCATGAGAATCGTCTACGTCTACTTCTTTGGAGTGAGAGCAAACAAATAGTGATGTTGAGAAGCTGCATTCAGAGAATCGTTGATGTTGGAAGGGACCTCTGGAGGTCATCTTGTCCAGCCCCTGTTCCATCATTTGGGATGGGACTCAGTTTGAGAGTAACACCTGCATTTCTGTATAAACATATTCCAGTGGATCTATAAGCTGTGTGTAAAAGCTCCTGTGATGATCAAAGGATATGTTTGGCTCAGCTTAGTTGAATACACAAGTCTAGTGCATTTGAGATGTCCTTGGATAACTCACTTGGACTCCAGTCACCCCACTGAAAAATCAGAGATTGAGGTCCTGTGTTACTACTGCGTCCTGTATCATCTCTGCCAGCTGCCTTAATCCTGGCAGTTGTATTCACTGCATGTAATAGCTTTTTAGGATCTTCAGAGTATATCGCCTAGCCTTTGGCTACCTCCCTAAAAGGGTGCAAACCTCCCGTATGATCTGTGTCATAGCTGTGAGTCCCATGAAGAAGACTTGGATGCCCTTGGTAACTTCAAATGGTTGTAGACACCTGTGTTTGTACAAAGAAATTAGTATTTCATTAGAGTCTCTGCAATAGAATGCAGGAGTGTTCACAGAAATAAAGATCAGAGGACACTAGCTTGTCACATCCCCAGTAAAGCCAGGATTCTATAGTTTTAGATCGAACTATTTTTTAACTCATCTTTGTTTAGCCCATTCTAGCTCTGGACCTCTTGGCCTTGGCATAGACTTTTTTTTACTCTTGTTTTTCTTGTCTCCTGCTTTTATTGTCTCTTAATTTTGTTTCTTAGTTGTTGATCTTCCTCATAGACCAAGACAGATTTTCTCAAAATGGGGCATGAAACTGATGTTTGTTTTCAGGTGAAAGATGCAGTTCATTCCAATATACCGAATGTAGCCCCCGTAGTAATTTGCCCTCAGAAGCATATGGGCTACCTCTGAGGACACAAGCAAGTCACCAAGGTGCCAAGCTGCCTTCCATCAGTTCCCTTGGAAGTCCTTCCCCACGGTTTAACCAGTTAATCTGAGTCACAGAAGGGTGCGTCATCTTACATGCAGCATAGAATGCCACAGGTAAATATGTGTACAGTGGGCAGTCACAACAGGGCCACTGAGATGTGGTAATGTATCAAGGCAGAGGCTGGTACTTTGAGCATGGTTGCTATGCTCTGGAGAGTGTAGGGCTCTGTCGTATTTCATCCCTGGTACTCAGCAGTCAACACTTCCACCATGAGCTCTTAATGAGCAGTGGGACAAACAAGTCCAAGAATCATCTCTCGTACTCAATCTCCAATTACTTAAAAGTTAAGATTGTTTTTAATGAAAACCATATAGTACATCTAATTCAATTTCGTTATGACGTTATATGAGCATTCGTGGGCAAAGTTTTCCAAACCCATTTACTTTCAGTACTAAAAAATGGAGTGCAAGTGAAGCAGTCTTGGTAAACTCTCAGTAGATGGTATTTTTTTGAATCCCCAGTGTTAACAGTTACTTTTTGCACCTGTATCACATGTAAAACCTCTACTGCAGAAATTAAACAACTGCTGCATTAATGAAAATGAACTGTCATCTAAGTTGCAGATCACAAAGCATCACAGTTACTCAAAGATTTTACCCATAAAATGAACATTTCCTAAAGAAAAGAGATGTAAATGGAGATCTCTAAACAGTGTTTACCTGAAACTGAAAATGAAATATATGGTGGTACCCAGGTACATAAACCCACAGCATCAATGTAGTATGCAAAAATCTGTGAGACTTGATAAATTTGATGGAGAGAGAACAACCATCATAGGGACACTGGGACAAAGGAGAGGCCACAAGAGGCATCAGGCAGTAGTAGCTCTGGACCACAGGTGAGTGAAAGAAGGCAGCACAGCAGTCACTAGGAGCTGAGGATGAGCAGCTTCATTTTTCTTAGTGCTAGTATATTGCCAAAGTCCTCATGTGAGGCCTAGCAGCCAAAATCTGGAAGTCCGTGACCTAGAAGTCAGTGAACAACAATCAGTGGACAACGGTTAAAAGGGACAAATGTGTGTGACACGAGTACATGACAAAGTGGAGCTCAAATTTTTGAATGTTTTAACACTACAGCAGCTAGACAAGCACCTAAAAAGAGGTTTCTTCCTAGCAGTGGCAGGTATTTTTCATCCTTATAAGCAGTGTAGTTAAGCTTGCATGTTTGTGCTACACACCATTCTGAATGCCTCTTTTAAAAGAGTTTCATTTCAGTAGCACTAAAATGTATACAGTAAATAAGAAATAAATTGAAAATACATCATGGGTTTTGAAGGTTTTTAGAATTTTAAAAGGTACTGGATCCCATATGTTTCAAATTAAACCAAATAGAAAGCAGCTCTTTTATATTTAACCAAAGCCTGAAGACTACAAAAACCCAAAAATACTATGTGTTGCTTTCCTTGAAATAGTGGAAAGGCTTAACTTCTCACACATGTCTGTTTGGCATGGGTTCCTTTCTGACCAATCACAACAAGAAGGCCATCTGTCAACTCATGTCAGAAGGGAACCAGCTTCTTGACAACACTAGTGGGTGACCTTACACCACTGAGTGATCTTCCACACTACCTGCTGTTCAAAATGATGCTGTCCCAGGACTGGAACAGTGGAGCTAAAGCCTCTGGGGAACACATGTGAAACATGCAAACAAAATATGGAAACACTCCTTAAGGAAGAAAAACAATACTTGTTCAGAGCAGATAAAATTAGCAGTGAGGGAGAGGAAGGGAGAAGAAGCAAAAGATGGCCTTATTCAACAAAGGTTTTAAACTCTGAGAAGTGAGCTATTCCTATGTTAAAATCCAGAGACATTATGGCAATTATTGGAGGTGAAAGATCTCTTCACACCTCGGAAAAATTGTCATGGATGTTTCAGAACTAATTCCCGCTTTCAAAGTTATTGCTGGAGACTTATTTCTCCTAATGCTTATCATTATCTCAGTGGACATCCCAGCTAATAGGCCTCCTATCTTTTATGCATCTCTCAGACTAGCTGCTTGAGTCCTTTCCCACTCTGGAGGCACTATCAGCCTCCCCATTCATATAATCCCCTCCTCTTCACATCTTTGCACAAGTCAAGAAACTCTTCAGCTTCAATAAGCAAAAGACTTGCACCTTGTAATGGTGCTTCCCACTTACTCTGCTACTTTCTGGACATTTCTAGGCTGTGGATTACAAGGCTAACATGAAGCAAAACGTGACATTAGTTACTTAGGTAAGCAAATCCATGGAGCATACCATAGGTACTCATGGTTATTCTTTGGTCCTTTGGGTGTTCATTACTATTGTGGTCAGAAGAATTTTCTAATAGAAACTTTGCTGCAGAGTGCTTCTGTGTGTTTGTTGAAGGTTCGTGTAATTTAAAACAGCTTGTATATATGCATTAGTTCTACAAATATTGCCTATATGTAAGTCACCTCAAGGAATATCTGGTATACTGTGGCCAATATCAGATGTTTTTAGTTAAAAAGTAAGTAAAAAAAGACATGCGTGGTCCAAGTGGACACTTTTTGTTTAAATTAAGGAAAAAAAAGTTTAAATAGACTTGGTCCATTTATCTTCTAAGTATAGCTATATGTAGATAAAACTCCTCAGAAGTCTGAACGATCTGTGCAAGATGTTTCTCTCCTATAAAACACAGATTTAAATTCTATTCTCTCTGAGAAAATCTCTAGGAGTCAGTTGGTAACTATTCTGTGAAAGATTTCCAATGTTAGCATAACAAAATGCCTAGAAGTATCTTGAGTTGACGTGTGTGCTGTTCCCTTTAATGTTTGTAGTGGAACACATAGTTTTCAGTGGAGTGGAGCACTGCTTTGAAAATGTTCCTAGGCCAAAAAGTATGGTCAGTGTCAGATATGCAGTAGAAGTGTATATGCTTCATTCTCCCCTCTAATATGAAGCAATGAAATGTTTGCAAATAGGAAATAAATACAATTAAGATGGATTACCTCAGTGTTTTCTAGCTAATGTTCTTTACATGTTGCAAATCTATTGTCACAGGTAAAAATCTCTGCTCTAAATTAGCAAATATTACTTACTGTGAGGGACACTGTCCAAATCCATAGCATTTGTTACCCTTTAAAATTAATCCAGTCCAGTACTTTTTCTAGCTTTGAGTATTTTTAGTCTTCTCTTGACGTCACTGTCAATAGCATGTAGATTAGTCTCAAACAGACAAAATCAAAGTACTTTGTCACCTAGAAACTCACTAAATCTTCACATTTGTTAATTTGTTTTAGAGACCCTGTCCTCCCTTTTGCTTATTCACCTGGCTGCATGCACCTGGGGATTGAGTGCCCAAGATGGGAGGGTGACTAGGCCATTCTAATTCCATAATACTAATTTGTTTTAATGTGATTCCAACAAAGGAAACCAATGACATCTCATAACATGAGTGGTTCAAAACTAGAATTTTTTTTTCCAAATTAGATTAGTAATAATGCTTTAACGTAATGTTCCTGAGACTTTATGGCCTTCCATAAAATGAAGCAATCTTGCCACAGTATTAGCAATCATATTTTTCTGCTGCCTCTCGTCCAGTGTTTCCAGCTATGGTGTTACTAAAGCATTACGTGGTATTTCTCCGCTGCACATATGTAACATAGAATAACTTTCATGTTCTGTGATCAATGGTCTACATCCAGACTGTCCACTAGTATAGGTATGCTCTTTGGGGTACTGTTTCTTTTAACTGATAGCTTCATCAGCAGAAAACTTGCTATGAACGTAGCTTATACTAGAACAGACAGAAAAATCTTACCACGTTTCCTGTACGGGGCTTTACTGTTTCAACTAAAATAGTACGACTGGAATAACAAAATTTTTTAAGAGGAGAAAAGGTGCCTTTTAACTGCAGATGTTAAAGCAATTTACAGCTGTAAAAGTATATTATCTTTATTTAAAATAGAAAGTAGAGAAGTAGACAGTTACTTAGCAGCAAGGCCTCTGCAGCCTCTAGAACCCAGGTCTTCTAAGTAATTTCTGATAATGCTGAAATACAGTGCGTACTAATACGCAAAGTAAGTGTTGTGATACTCCATGTGAAATAAAAATGAATGAGTGTCCACTAGAAGAGCCTTATTTTGACAACAATGAATTCTAAAAAACAAAAATATGACAGGCCTTTACAAAAAATTCAGGCTGTAAAAAGAATGAGAATCACAGTAGAGGAGGTGAGAGTTTCTGCAGAATGACAGTACCTGCTTTTGACTAGAGCTGGCTGAAAAGGATGTGTACACAAAGATTTCAGAAGCAGACAGGTAAGTCAAGTAAGCACAGGCATTGATATTTACTTCCACAATGGAAAAATCAAGGCATTAAAGGAGAACTGCTGGTGAATAAAGAAGGCTGTGGGTGTGGTAGACATATTCATCCTACATATCCGTTCATCTCAGACACCAGAGAGGAAAACAAGCAAGTGAGAAGACAAAATATTCATGACCGTCATTTAGGAACTCATCAGAAGTCTTTGTGCTGTTGCTTCTCCTTTTGATTTTATAGTAGCATTATGTGTCGTGGTGGTAAAATACAAAGGAAGGTAACAATATTGCCACTAGATTAATAAAACTGTGGAAGGGATTTTTTTGTGTTTCACCAGCTTACCCTGGAGCCAAGCTTTGTCCTGAAACTTGAACTTCAAGGCCACTTAAAGGCTGTGAGTAGATTAAGTTGGTACAGCCTTTCATGTTACAACATGGAGTTGCAGTAAATGGAAAGGAGAAGCCTGAGAGGTTTCTGGCTGTAAGATGCTGGCAGTATCCTTACTTTCCTACCTCCGCATCCGATTTGATAGATTTGGGTGGTTTCAGCCCTTTGCTTTCACTGCTCTGCAAGGAGTGTTACCTGAGAATGGCTGGGCAGCAATGCAGAGAGATGGCTGTGGGAATTGCTGCTACATGGAGTAACGGCTTGAATTGACTGACATACACAACACAGCCATGGGAAAGAAAATGGGAATGGTGACTTCTTGTTCCTGTCATGTGTTGGAGACAGGTGAGACTTGGAATGTGCTGCAGTGTTGACCAGGTAGGACTGTGAGGGATTCATACCTATTATATAACTCATAAACATTAAGATTAGAGTAGAATTCCACTTTAATAATTTTTTTTGAACACACATGACCAAAAACAATAAATGTGGCCTCCTTTTCTTCAGATTCTTTTATTCTCTATTCTTTCATTTTCTACAAACTCATCCCTATTACTGTTAACAAACTGTAAAACTAATCACTTATTCACTTTGCAACATACAAAGAGTTTTAAAATATTTGTGGATGTTCAAATTTATGAAAATTCCAACCAAAACAGGTTGTTTTTCTGAGACTATTGCAAGTATCATGAAATTCTCTATGGTAGAAATTGATAACTAATAGAAATAACTGAATTTGAAATAGCAAACAAATAGATTTTCATTTACATCGAAGCCCACGAAGAAAATAAAAACATTAGTACAATTGTTCGTACACTGATGTTGAATCTGTATGAGAAATTAGGTGGGGGAACTGGAATGCCTGGCCTTAAGTGAAGAAATTATCATAGCGGGAACCTCAGAAATGTGGTGGAAGGACAGCAGTCAATGCAACACAATAGTATCATAGTGTGAAAGACAAAGAAAATACCACATAAATCATGCTAGCAATCGACCTTAGCATCAAAACAAATTAAGCAACATGGCAGCTACAAAGATTAAAGCCACAGGCTTAAATAGAAGGAATACAGTACTGAGTCTGTGTTGCTGCCTGCTAGGCAGCACCATAGCATTGCTGGTGATGCACTAAGAGAGATCAGAGAGGTTTTAGGAGCAGGAATATGAATGCATTAAAAGACTTCAGTCATTCTGTGTGTATTGGGCAACTCTGACACCAGGACATGAAACAGAGAGGGCATTTTTGGCCACCAGGCATGACTGCCTTGTGGAACAGACAATTAACAAGCCAGCATGAGGAAGTGCAGCCCTCCACCTGCAGCCAAGAAATGTGCAGGATCTGGCTCTAAATGTTTCTGTTGAAAAAATGCTTTGCAGCAAGGACTGTCATGCACTTCCATTTCACAGCCCTACAGAAATGCCAGTGTCACTGAGTATGTATCTAGAGGAGTATTAAGGAATTGAGAAAGAATGCTTCAGACATTTGAAATAGTTTTCAAAACAGAATGTATCATTAACTCTCAGAGAAGTGAAAAAAGGATTTGAAGAACAAGTACCCAAGGGAATGAAAGCTAATGTTTCATCCTTCAGGGGCATTAAAATATCTGGGAGAAGACATACTGCAGATAGTCCTGAGGCATCCCACAAGCAGAGCACCTCAGGAGCACCCAGTAAGGACATCGCTGAGGATGCCTAGCAAAGGTGAGATCTCTGCAGAAATGCTAATAGGATTTCTTTGCAGTGGTTTCTTTGGAAGTAACTGGGAAATTTCCAGCTAAAATGTTTTACTGGAAAGGCGCAACAGAGGGGGTTTTATTCTGAAATGGAAGCAACTAGAGAAGAAGTTATGCTATGAATCATGAAAAAGGATAATAACTTTTGCCTATTTCTACCACAAGCTTTTCTAGAGTTGCTTTGTATAAAATTCATACGATACAGACAAGTAAACAGTAAAGTGATGGAGCTCACTGCTGATAAAACTAGAGAGAGCCTGAAAAATCACATCACACAGGACAGTGACGAAATCAGTGTAGGCAAAGTCAATTGATTTACAGGATGAAAAGCATTCTTACCTTCACATTTAAAATTATGGTTTCTGATGCGTCCTTACATTTCAGGAAAAAGGGCTTGGGGTTAAGATAACTGCAGGAAAACATCATCTCAGTAGCTGGCAGCAAAGAACAAACGAAATGTTAGGAAGTACTACAGAAAATTGTAGTAAACAGAACAGAAGTCATCGTACTGACGCATAAGTTTGAGGTTCACCACTGCCTCAGTTAGTATGGGCACATATGGAGAAATTTTAGAGAAGGGCAGCAAGGGCTGTTAAAGGCACTGGACAGCTTCCATGAAAAACCCAAGTCAGTAGGCTGGAATTCCTCATCCTGCAGTTGAGGTTGTTAGAGGAGATATAGGATTTGGGTCCACAGATTAAGTGGAAATAATATATAGTTTAGATAAAAGAAAGGCTGAATTCAACAAAGGTAAATGAAACTGATGCACAGAGTGAAAAACACACCTAGCCTCTGCCAAGGCAAGAAATAGCAGCTGTCAAGCACAGCTGGATTCGAAACAGACACATCACAGAATAGGTGGCAGATCGGCGGGCTCCTCAGTTTAGGATGTTATGGATGCCTTATGAGTCCAGGTGAGGAGGAGCAAGCACCTGGAAGAGAGAGCAATTGAAGGTTACTGAACAGACAAAGCAAAACAGGCTAAAAAATTTCTTTGTAGTGAAAAACTGGGGCACTGGAAAAATGTTAGGGGGAAACCCCACTGAAGCCAGTCTCACAGGCATCCGATTAAGGGCAACAGTTGCAAACAGAAAACTGAGCAAGTCAGACTCTTGATACAAACCAGTGAAACCATATTTATAGAGTCGCTGTGCATTTCGATACAAAAAGAAAGAAGTTGCAAAGAGCTTTGATTACAGGTCGGATAAAGAAGAGGTGGCTAATCAGAAAGATTACTTTAGACAGTGGAATAGGTGGAAGATCATGCTGAAAAAAGACAGTTGTTCCAAATGCTCATCACATGTACTTGGAGTGGTTAAGTGGGAAGAGCACTCAAGTAAAAAAAACAACCACAACTAATTTTATACAAATTCAGTCCTGTAATTTAATGACAGTCAGGGAAAAGATATCTTCCTTTTCTTTAATTTTTTAGGGATTAGAAAGTTTTGTTATTTCACCATCTCTAAGTTTTCAAGTGTATTTTACCTACTGTAGGTTAAAAATGTGCTAAATACTAATAAGAAAACCTCTTTTTTTACTAGATTGAGCTTGACCTAAATCAGGAAATATTGCATGGTGTAAGAAGAATTCTGGTCTCCTAGGCACTCAGACTCACCTTTCAAAGAAAATATCTTAGATAAGCCTTGACATCTTCTTCACAAAACCTCTGAGCCTTCACATCTTCCTTTACCAATTCGTTGTGCTGTAGTCCACTAAAAAATGAAATTTCATGAAGGATCTGGGTGAGTTTTCATCATGATATATGAAAGACATTAGTTACTGGAAGAGCAGTCATTCACTAGAACAACCTCACCAGGGACGTGGTAATAGCTCCTAAGCACACATACTTCATCAAAAGGGCCCATTCCCTAAGGACTTGTGAGTCTAAGAGGTGTTATACATATTCCAAAAAGCCAAAGATGTTAACAGAAGGGACAGTTTGTAACCTACACAGAGACTTACTACTCTCAGTTATTTTAATTTGACCAAAATTTAACCAAATAATACTGCCATGAAAGAGACAATACACTGCTATTTACTTTCACCTTTCATATCACAAGGGGGCACTAGGACGAACACTACTTTGCCACAGCTGCAGTGTAAATAATTCAGCTTTAAAGCCACATGCAGTCAGGTTGATATGGTAAAATGACTTGTCAAAACAGGGCTTACCCCACCTGCTAGTCTTCCAGGTGATTTTTATTTTTTCTGTATGAAAATGTCATGGTGGAGAGTACCACCATGAAAAGGCTGTATGCAAGTGACAAATGCAAATTCAAATAGAAGGCTGAAAATCTCATTTAAAGATAAATCCTTGTATTGCATGCTAGGCAGAAACCTATTCTTTGTTTGTAAGTGTTTCCATGTTATGCGACTCTCCCACTGCTGTCATTTAACCAGAAGTCAGTGGGAGCTGCATGCATCACACACTTCAGAAGACATCATGGTGTTTGCCTTTATAATCCGCAGAAGGTCACTTGCAGGATGATAATATTCTCCTACCTGTCTCAGGTCTAGTGGGGTGAGGGTGCTCAAGTATAGCTAATGTGCTGGCGTGGTGCGCCTGCATGACACAAAAGTTCATATCAAAATAGTAACTGCATGTTATTCTAGACATAAAGAGAAAGGTTTTTACTGTGAGAGTGGTGAAACACTGGAACAGGTTGTCCAGAGAGATGGCAGATGCCCAGTCCGCTGAAACATTAAAGATCAGGTTGGACTGGGCTCTGATCAACCTGATCTAGTTGAAGACATCTCTGCTCACTGCAAGGGGGGGCTGGACCAAATGATCTTTAAGGGTTTCTTCCAATCCAAACTATTCTATGGTGATATGACTCCATGTTAGTGCTACTGTAATGCACCTTGCAATAAAAAGCTAGAGTGAAGGAGTGTGCTGTGGCATGATTTAAAGGCTGTGACTTGGTGGTGTGACAAGCTGTTTGGCATATATAGTAGCAGATAAAAACACTGGAGTCCCCCCATCTCCTGTCCTGAAATTAGGTAGCATTTCATCATGGGCAGATTTCACTAGCATGGCACTTTTCTCCAATGAGAAACATCTACTGTCCGGTTTATACCTAGCCATGGCCAGTTCATTCTCAGCTGGTTTTTGCTAGTGTTTTCTTTCAGCTGAAATAATTATTTTCCCTATAGACCCTTATTTCCTTGGTGTATTTACTTGTTTGCTTCTAGCTTTTGCTTTACTAAACCAAGTAGGCCATTGTCTTTGGGAGCACTTCAACTGAGTGCAGCCTGCAGGCAAGTGTGCAAATTCCAGCTGTGACTTAGCTCAGGTACAAGAAACAGTCACCCCAAAGCAACTCAGAGCCTGATTCAGGATAATTTGCCTTACTTCATAGCAGGACTCTTTAGTCTTTACTGGGTTCTCACCCCTCCTTCTTCTGGTTTGACTAATAATTATTAAGTGACTTCTTATCAGATGCTTACAGAAGTTCAGAGGGATTGCTTTTCTGTGAAAAAGCTTTCATTTTCTTATGAAACATGAATACTGACACAGTCTACCTTTGATCGGCCCATACGTGTTTTGTATTGTTTTAAATATCTCTAGCCATTATTCTTCTCCATATTTCCTAATGCTTTGCATGTTATTGAGATCAGGCTAATTGAAGAACTGTTATTTGGATCTCCTCCCCTCATACTCTTCCTCTACTGTAATATAGATATTTTATCTGCCATTTTGCAATCAAACAATGTTGCACTCTGCTCACTAGGATTTTTTTAAAACCTTTACCCTGTCCCTGTAATTCAGGTATCATCAGCTTTCTTAACTTCCAAAGCTCTCAAATGCATTGTCTTTTTAAGTTTTACTTCCCTCTCCGCTGAGGTAAAATCCAGTGCCATGCCTTCATTTACATTTACCAACCTACTTTGTCATCACAGGGATGCTGTATTTGTGGAAAAATTGGTGCAAAATACATATTTTGTCTTGGGACCACATCTAGACTGTTTTAAACTTGTACCCCATCCTCACTGTAGCTACACTCCTTCATTTAATTCCCCCTTCTTTTATTAGGGCAACAAAACCTTTGCCTCCTGTTTGAATTTCCTTCTCAAAATCAACATCAACTTCATGTTTGCCAGGTGTCACTTTGCAGCTGCATGTCATGGTCTAAAAACATGACTTCATTTGTTGGTCAGTTGAGTTCTTCCTTCTGCGTCCTTTGTTACTCTGCTTTATATCTTGGGGTAATTGTTCTTCTTCTTCCTACAAGTTTTTTCCAGTCTCTGGAAGCTGAATCCAGCATCCCAGCTATACAGAGACTTCATCACCAACACAAAGGAGACAGGTTAGCCAGGAAGCTGAAGTATTTACTTCTAATAGATGATCATAATGATAGAGTCCCCTTGTCTGGAAAACTGTCTGATTGCCGAATGTTGTTCTCTGAATACAGATAATAGATATATTATTACTTCTTATAGAATGAGAAGAACATGTTCTGTTACATCATCCCTTACACTAATGACCTTTTCAAAAATGTATAATATTGCTAGTAGAAAGTGCTCCCTTCTGTGAGGGATAAACCTTTATTATCACTAGGCTTCTTCAATGCAGCATATCTATCTACAAAAAAAAAATACTACTGCCGATAATATTTGTGGTTCCTATACCAGCAGATTGCTATTGACTTCAGAGGAAAGGCTGTGATACTATCATTAACAGATTTGTCAACAACAGCATGCAAAAAGATATTTTCCTATATTTCATTCCTGACCTACTTTTAGTCTACTAAATATTTTTCTGTTTATTGTACATAGCTGTTTATTTTGACAGCAGTGACATAGTTATTTTAAAGATTTTCAGAGAAAAGTAAGTTTGTCGTATCTTATACATTTCGCATTAATTTTAGGCTATTTCTCTTTCAAATTATTCCAATCACTTGTCATCTAAATTGTGAGATGGATTCACCCAGAAAAGTTAGTCCAGAAAAGATGATATAACCATTAGCTGGTCAGATGAGTGCCTATCAGCAGGAAACTTCCCATTGCAGCTTACTTGTACCCAGTCCGGCTAAATTTAGAGCGGACTCAGTGGAGTGTTCATCTCCCTTAATCATTAGTGGGCATAGATAGTTCAGCTCAATTTTAGCACGACTGCGAATATCTCCTTAGGAGAAGCCAAAATCCAGGATGAAGGAACAAGAAGGGTTACTTCAATTCAAGATTCAGGGTCTGAACAGCAAAGTGTACAGGATCTGACTTACAGTGCTATTCTCTACATACTGTTTTCAATCCCTTAGTGTTAATCAACATCAGCTTTGCTTAACCTAATCTGAAAAATATGAAGGAAATTCCACAGTGAACTGTTACACAGACAAAATCGGAAGTATAAACATCAGTGACAATCTGATGCTTCAGCCTGAGAGGTTTTCGAAAGACTTTTTCCCCACTTGAAGAAGAGATAGGTAACCGGATCCAAGATAAGGTGGCAGAAGCACCACGAAATTGAGCCCTAGAACACGTTTTTGCTGTATGAAAGACAGGCATTGTACACGAATTGACCATCTAGCATCTAGCAGGTGTGCTGAGGAGGAGCCTTTAGGACATCGATATACCGGTGTCCAACAAAAGTAATGCTTTTAATAACCCTAGATGCAATGTGAGAAAGATTCTTTCTGCAGCTGAGAAATGGCCCCAGAGAATTACTTGCTAAGGAGAATGTGATAAAAGATTAAGAAAAATGTCCTATGGAAATCATAAATGTTTCAGTTATTAAAGAAATAGAGAAAATTCACTCTTTTACAACAGATTTGTGGCCAGCTCAGAGGCATTTGAATACAAAGAGGGGGGCTTCAGTGGAAAAATGGATTACTGACCAGGGTTTCCTTTGAGTAATATGCATCCTCACAAACAAATCTTTACACAAATCTGTGGTATGAGCACCACAGCATGGAACTGGAAATAGAAAGTCTGTCTGAAAGGAAAAAGCAGTAAGGAATTTTTCAGAGCACATATTTGAGCTGCAATGTCAAGTCATCACAGCAGGGCATTCATAGCCCAAGGCAATTGGCTGTGCATCTTCAGCGCAGAGTTCACGTGAATGACTGACTCTGGTGACTCTTGCTCAGGTGCAAGTGCCTGCACTGATGGATCACACTGGTGTTCACTCCATGTAGTGGACATCAGCAAGAGAGCACAGCTTTTCAGGAGGTCATGTATGTGTACGCATTTGTGTATGCGTGTGTGGTCAGATGCAGAGAATCATTGTCCTAGCACCACATGATGTTGGCACGAATGATGAATTGTTTGGAAAGTTATTGACAGAGAACATGACTCTGGAACATGATTTATTCCACATACGTGAGTGGTAATAGTCTGCCAGTAAAATATAGATAGTATCAACTTTTTTCTTCTATTTATTTCTGTGTTGTAGCTTCTGTTCCAAATTCTAACAGGCTTGGAGAGGACTTTTTAGGACACTGACTTCCAAACCTCATCATCAGGGTTAATCCAATTTCAGTGAACAGTTGTAAGGCAAGTGATGCAGGTGCGAGCATTGTGTCTTCTGCTTGACATCAGGGAAGCAAGTGGTGAAAGTGCCATGCATAACAAAAGCGCAATACATCTATATTTTTTGCATTCAGAGAAGATTAATTCAAATAATTCAGTAAGCATTAGATTAAGGACGGCTTTTTGAGCTGTATTTTCTACGTAGATTTAGAACATTGATGAGTAATTTGTCTCATGAGCATGGTTTATAGTGCCTCAGGAACTAGTCATAGCTCAGTGCCTTTCAGAGTTAGTATCCTCACAAAATCACCAGGTTTGAAGGATTCTCTAAGATCATGAGTCTGATGAAAGATGCAGAACACTAGACGTAAACTTCAGTTCTGCTGTTGAGCTGAACTTGTTCCATCAGCCATTTAATCATGACATGAAAATCCAAACAGCAGTGAGTCAGTCCCCAGAAACTGTGTTACACAGACCAGGTCTCACATTAAAATATTTTTTTTTCCCAAATTAAAACTGTTCTGGTTTTAATATGGCCGATCTACAATTTATTAGAATTTTCTATTTGACTTCTGGTTTTTTTATTATCACTATGAGAATGCCTAATAATAAATATCGGGAGGCATGGCTAATGTCTCACAGGGACATGTTTAAAGGGTGACATTTTCTTTCGCAACTGAATATTTCGTTAAATTCTGCCCTGAGTGATCCACTGTAAGTAACACTCACAGCACTGTTTTCCTATGAGTAGGAATTTTTTAATCATGCTTGCAGAGCTTTCCTGCTGGGGATCCCATTTCCAGTATCTTGTGAGACCTGTGGCCACTCCCAGTTGGCAGCTCAGGTTCTGCAGCTGAATTTTTAACTGAGCATTGACTCATATCCCAAGAATCATGATTTAGTCTGGCAGTGACTGCTTCAGAGTGCGAGCAGGTGTTATCAGTCAATTTCTGAACTCTCATTTGTAGCGCAAAAGTTATCAGACAATGTTATGAAATTACTTTTTATCTGTGCTCTTGTCATTTACATTTCTTTAATTCCAGTTGTTATATCAGTTTTCCTATTGCAGATATACCTCCAGAGATCTCAGAATGCCAAATCCTCTTCTGAAATGAATCAAGTGTGCATTTTTGGCATCCAGTTTTGCCTGTTCCTTATTTGCATTTGGCACTAGAAAAAATTCTGACAAAATTATGTATACTAATTCTGTCATCAGTTCTCAACAGTTCTCTGCGGTGACCTTGTTGGCATGGGTCACATTTTTCCTTTTGTAGTCATCTATTGTTATCACTTGCTTCTCTTTCCTGATGCTTACCTCTACTGCCTGCTTTTTGGTCACTTAACCTCACTTAAACTCAGCTCAGAGCGATGTTCTATATTGCAAAAACTGGAGTACTAGAGAAAAAAAAGAACTGAAAAACTCAGGACCTGTTTCTTGTATCCTACTCTAAGTGAGAGACTCACTATGAAAGTGGACATTGGCAGTCTTTACTTGCTGTATTCACAGAACCACTGAACCAAAGAATGGTAGGGGTTCGAACAGACCTCTGGGTATCATCTAGTCCAACCCCCCTGCCAAAGCAAGGTCACCTAGAGCAGATTGCACAGGACTTCATCCAGGTGGGTTTTGAATATCTTCAGAAAAGAGGAATCCACAGCCTCCCTGGGCAGCCTGTTCCAGTGCTCTGTCACCCTCAGAGGGAAGAAGTTCTTCCTCATGCTCAGCTGGAACTTCCTCTGCTTCAGTTTGTGCATGTTGCCCCTTATCCTGTCGCTGGGCACCACTGAAAAGAGTTTGGCCTCATCCTCTTGACACCCACCCTTAAGATATTTATAAGCATTTATAAGATCCCCTCGCAGTCTTCTCTTCTTCAGGCTAAACAAGCCCTTCTCCCTCAGCCTTTCCTCACAGGACAGATGCTCCAGTCCCCTAATCATCTCCATAGCCTTCCGCTGGACTCTCTCCAGTAGTTCCTCATCTTTTTACATTGGGGAGCCCAGAACTGGACACAGTACTCCAGATGGGGCCTCACTAGTGCAGAGCAGAGGGGGAGGAGAGCCTCCCTGGACCTGCTGGCAACACTCTTCTTAATGCACCCCAGGATCCTATTAGCTTTCTTGGCAACCAGGGCACACTGCTGGCTCATGGTCAGCTTGTTGTCCACCAGCACTCCCAGGTCTCTCAAAAAAGCTCCAGCTCTAGAATTTCACTGGACATCATGAATGCAGTAAATTCATCCATATTTGATGCCTGTTAATTCTCCTCAGTATCATTTAATGCCATTTGCAGGCTGAAGTGTTAAAGTCTCAGCTGATGCTATTGGAAAGGGACATCTCAGTACAGTTATCCAGCAAATCCCATTGCAACAGGTGACACTCTAGTTGCATGTAGTAAATCATCTCACTTCACACACCAGGGAGGAGCATTTACCTCTTGACTTTCAGATTACCAGGACAGTTAGCTGTACGTCACATACAACAGCACCACTCTGAATAAATTTCTTCTGGATAAAAAATGGGTTTTTTTTCCTTACAGGTCTGCAAGGTGTTTGCATCTGAGGAGAACAACAGTGAAATAAGAAGATTGTAAGAAGCAATGGTCAAGAGAGGGAGCAGAGGACAAAACTGACCTTGTCTTGTAGAAGAAATACCAAAGATGATGGTACAGGTATTCTCATTACCATGATCACATCTAAGCCCGTATCTTTTCTAGTTTGTCTGCTTCCCTATTCAGCTCTGTTTCTGAGAGGAACGGGCAGAACTTCATCCTTTCATACAATCTTAGGTTAACTTTGCAGGACAGTGAAACACTGGAGGTGTGTTAAATTTTCTTTCATAAAGTTCTTGATAGTGAACAAGCTCAAACTGTGGAAAAAAAAAAATGTAAATCTTCAAATATAGACGCAGCCTATGAAGATTTGGAGTGGTTCCCCAAACACATCTTCAGCAGAAAAGGCTTGTGAATGTGAGTTTCTACTTTGGCCATGAATAAATGCACCTGTGAAGACTCTTTGCTGTACATAAATATGGCTGTAAATGTAAAAATGCAGCTTGTCCATAAATACAACATTATGTAGGAAGCTGTTAGCTGTCAAAATACACTCAGCATAACACTGAAGCCTCGTATATAACTACTCATAGTACTGAGTTGCATTAAAAAATCCCATCTGTAGAAGTGATTACTCCTTGTACTTGGAACCCAGCTGGGAGATGAAGGCTTCCACAGAATATAGCAGTTTATTGGAAAGGCAGAATATATTATTTTGAGTCAAAATTACTACTGATCCACAGCCTGCTTTGTCTTCTAAAGGGACTTGAAAAGCCATTTTAAGCTTTCTTTTTCCACTGGTATATGAGAGTTGTTCACAAGGTTCTTAATGATGACTTTTCAGTATGGAAATTTGCTCCCTCTCCACATCTTGTCCAAAATAATCTGCACTTGTTCACCAATGAACAGGCCAGAATGTTTCTTCTAGCAAAGGTGTTTCTAATGGGACATAAGCAAAAAAAATAGGGGAAGAACAGTTCACTTGTTTTTGTTCAGTGTGGAGCTTGTGGTAAGTGCGTAAAGAAGACTTTTATGTTTCTTAAGGTTTGTATATTGTATGTTTAATTGGTGCAAGTGTACTCAAAGCCATAAAGAGACATTCTTTTACACAGGCTGTTGAAATAGAGACAACCTCATTATTTACCTGATTCTTGGTGAAGAATTGCAAACATTTTGTACCTACTGTTTTTCTGTTACTGTCTAATTCAGCAAGATTTATACTGTATATTGAACTTACCTTCTCTTCTTAAGAGCCTAATCAAACTAAGGCACATGTATTTTCCAAAAATTATTCACCTACCTTATCCTTTCACATTTTAAAGTGGACCTATTATTTTATGCACTAAATTGGAAGAGTAATTTTTAGCACATTGAGTGAAGATTTAATTGTGCAACTCTCATTAAAGCTAATGGAGATTGTGTTGTTAAATCACGCTGCGTGGAACACTCCATATTCCCTTAAGTGTCCTTATGTTGCTGCACTGGGAAGAGGCTGCACCACCAGATATGTGTGCGCATCTATTTCACGCATCTATTTCAGTGAGGATCTGTCTAGCAGGCTTAATTTCTTTTTCAGGTCTGAGCCCAACATCCTTGAATAACTGGTCTCATATGTGTAATCAAACTAAACCAGGCCTTTTGAGTTCAGGAGAAGAATTAGTAAATGAAATGGCCAGATTTATTTCAAATTATCAATAAGTTGCCTTTCTGTGGGATTTGGCCCAAGAGACAAGGTGCCTGTAACAACTTGCAGAGATGGTGCCTTCATTTGTGCTAAATGACTGTTTCTGTAACACCTAGCAAGGGAATTTTAAATGGTTGGAGCAGGTGAACTATTTGAGTCTACAAGTTTGACTTCATTCTTTCCTACCCTTTTCAATAGTTGTTTTGGTATTTTTATTTACTTTACAATTTCTATACATATTTGACTCTTAAAATACCACTTTATTCAACTGTCGGCTGAGATGCAAAGTTAGCTTTGCTTTATGGAATATTTGTAAGGCAAGATATTTTATGCTTTCCCTGTGCTGATGTCAAATTAATCTGAATTAATGTTAATCTCTTTCTCTGTAGAAAAAAACTTTAAAAGGAACAACCTTCAATCTGCATGTGGAAGTATTACTTTTCAGCTACACTGAACACTGACTTTCACCTGTCTATTAAGAGGAATCACCTAAAAATTATATCCATAGCTAGCTAGACTGATTGAAAGACCTTTTTATCTGAAGCACTTTCACATGCTTGATGTTAAATATTTACTATATTTACTGTTACATCCCTGGAACAAAATTGGGTCCCTAGGACAAGAAGCAAACACATAATGCAAAAAAAATAGTCTTGATTGTGACTGCACAGTTTTAGCACAATTATACTGCTGCGGATGTGATTTCTATGAAGATCGAAAAGGAGTTACTGTGGTACTTTTCTGCTGTGCCCGCTAGTAACCTCTAATCACCAATTCCTGCCTGAATTGCTAAGGAACTCTTACGAGACTAGAAGGAACAATGAGCAGAAGAAGTGGGGAAACATGTTCAACTCCATTAGCAGAAAGAAGGAATGACAATTACACCTCAAAGAATTGCTCTGCAAGGAAATTTTTTGACATATCCAGGACACAGGGACCTCAGCTGAGCACGAGAATTATCCCTCTTCCCACAGGTACTTTGCTGTGTTCATGTACAAATTAAAATATAAGGAGTTGGTAGGTAAGCTCTTGCTATCCATCATTTTCCATCTTTTTCATCTGGTGTCACCTGTATATCTCAAATGTAGGTCGTCCTCCTTGACCTAAGGCTGCTCTCCCTGATACCCCAAGTTACCAGAATCATACAACCTCCTAAGGAGAAAAATTTGCCACCCGTCCTGCTGCATTATAAAGCATGAAGAAGTGTATCATAAATAGAAAAGTAGCACAATGGTCAAAGGACTAAAGAAGGCAAAAACATCTGGTATTAGGCCTAGAGAAGTGAAAGCTAGGGATAGAGAAGTTTTCTCATATATTGACTCAGTAAGCTTGGGAGACTGCTCAAGACACCCTTTTTCCCCAAGAACAAAATGAGCAATTCAAATGCCATCACAGAGTCACTGAATGGTAGGGGTTGAAATGGACCTCTGCGGGTCATCTAGTCCAAACCCCCTGCCAAAGCAGGGTCACCTACAGTATGTTGCACAGGACCTTGTCCAGGCAGGTCTTTAATATCTCCAGAGAAGGAGACTCCATCACCTCCCTGGGCAGCCTGTTCCAGTGCTCCATCACCCTCAGAATGAAGAAGTTCTTTCTCACGTTCACATGGAATGCATGTTCCTGCAGAGAGCAGCCAAAGTCAAGCGGATGCAGAGAAAGCAGGTAGCAGAGATGCAGACACTAATGAGAATTTGCCACTGTAAAAGCACAGTACAATAACATGATGTGGCTTTACTAAATCTGAGTGCCAAAGACAAGGGAAGGGATACTTTGCAGCACACTTATAGGTGGGTGTAGGGACCACTGGACACTGATGATTTGGGCTTCTTTTCTTTGTCACTTCTCCTCAGGTGCCAAAGTGCATGAAAATCCGTCAGGACAAAGCACACACTGGGCATTTTCTTAGTCATCCTGTTTTTCCATATGAGCAAATGATGGTGTTGGCACTCCTGTAGGTTTGTTTTCTTCCATTTCTTTTTTGCAGTATTCACTAACATCACACTTGCCATACCTCAGTTTTCCCTCCTGTCACGTCTGCTGAGGCTCATCCTGCAAACTTTCTGCATCTTCCTGCCCCTGGACCCTTTCCTCTCCTTCCCACAGCCCAGCTCTCTCACTGATACCTTCCAGCCCCCTAGTATATGCTTTATACATCCGCTTGCTGATATGTGGGCGAAAAGAGGCATGTTAGGGTTAATGCAGACATGCTGTCAGGCTTCTGTCTAATACATTGGAAAAAGGCTGAGCTTCCTCTGCTCTGCTCTGGAGGCAGGAGCCTCTCACCTGTAGCAAGCTGTTGACTTTTTAACAGGACTGGTAGAAGTCTGCTGTCTGCAACACAGCCCCTGTCCCTCACTGTATTTTCTTGAAAGTCTCCAGCAATTCATAACCGAAAACCCAGTCACACAAGTCTCCATCTCTCTGGAAAGCATCCTAAAAAAGATAATGTTACAACATAAATTGGAAATAAACTGATCAAGAATGCACTTCTGACTGTAGATGACAAGAAAGTTTTAAATTTTTAGAGTATGATTTGAAGGTAGTCTTCTGACACGAGTTGTGCAGAAGAAGAAATTTGTTTTTAAGGTGTAGCTTGATAACATTTATAAAAAGCAAGCTTTCACGATGTGGCAGAAGACAGGATATGATATCCCAGGGTGTTCCTTCAATTTCATATTCTTCTGATGTTTGCTCTGTGATTTAACATCTCCTTCTTAAACAGTGTCATCCAGCATCACTAAAGTACAGGCTGAAGCAAAGGATTCTTCTCACATAATCTTAAATAATAACACAGGTATTTCCAGGGGCAGATGAATTCAGAACTGATGAACCCATGGATCTAGACCTTCATCTGGGGATGCGGTAGAAACACTGCACTTCCTGCTAGGAAGCCACAGAGCCAGCAGACGGTCTTTTTTAAAGAACACTTTGAAGTGTTGTGTGAATCTTTTATTTCCCTTGGATCCAGACTTTTATTTGTACATTATAACTGGCATAGCTACCAACTGCCATTAACGGCCAACTTCCATTAAAACCTCATCTGAGTTGAGATTTGTATCTTTAGACTTTGACTGCACTGAGCTCATACACCTGTCCTGAGTTCAGAGAACAGATGAAACAGGAAATAGCCAGGAGGAATCAAAACGTTGAAGAAAAAGTCATAAGAATACAGTGTGCTTGGATATCTTAATGACAGGGAACCAAAATGAATTTAAGCCCTATCTAAGATGCCCTCTGCCAAAACTCTCTGCTCCAATATTAATGGGTTTCTCTAGTTTTTCATGTTCCCTTATCTTGCATCCAGGATGACTCTTAAGATCCCTGCCAGCTGTAGGACCTCAGATACTGCTTTTCTTTTTTAATTTAAAAAACAGTTTCCCATGCATTTTTGTGTATTTTTTTTTTGCCCCTTTATAGAGAATTGAACCACTCTGGAATGAAAATCACAGAATCATAAAATAATTTGGGTTGCAAGGGACTTTCAAAGGTCATCTAGTCCAACCTCACTGCAAATCACTTAGGAAGCCTTCTACAAGCCATTTAATTGGCTTTTCTGCAGTTTATGACATACACAAAATCAATTAAAACAGTCTCTGATTCATGACTCATTGTTGTCCTCTGTGTAAATCAACCATTGCAAAGCTTATAGCTTGTTTCTCATCTCCTTGAAACTGAAGGTCCACCTAGTGGAATAGACAACATTTTGCTGAGGTTTTTGTCTTCCCCAGTCTTCAGGTTAGGTAGAATAGTGCATTTTTACTTTTAGAATGGAAACAGCAATTGAAACCACCAGACTGCAGAAGCAACTTTAGCATAACTCAGTAGGTGGCATTTTTCCTCCTGCACTGATAAAAACAAATGCCCCATCATTGTGCTTATAAAGATACTAAAACAAAACACAAACTCATACTAAAGCACTTAAGTTAGTATTTGACTGAGATGAAGAACTGAGATCACAAGCTACATACAGAGCTTAAAATGACCATATTGTAACTGAGAAGGGAGGGCTTGTAGTTGGTACAGGCCTAGCCAAATTGACTCAGGTATTAACAGTACCTTCAGCCTGTGCTGAAGATCATGAAATCATGACTTCACCTGGGCACTGTGGTACCCAATGAGTGGATGATGTCCAGGTTGCTATGGCTTTGCTGTTTGTCAGACCCAAGCTGTCTAGAACAAAACTATCTGAGATTAGTCTTTTTCCAATCATATAATAAATTTTAATACAGATTCTGTACCATTTTCATAAGATGTGGGTTTGTTGCAGACTTTCCAGTCAGCATGACTATGTCTTGTCCAAGTCAATATAAACTATTTTTGCATATTGTCTTGAATGCTTTTCCCTGTGCCCTACTGGTTTATGTTGCTATATATTTTTGTTCATGACTGACAGTTATAATTCAGTACCTCATGAACTGATTGATTTGTATCTCATGTCAGTTTCATGTCTGAGATATGAAATTCAAAGCTGGCAATTTCCATATCCAAATACAAGTAATAGTAAACAGGAATCCTTGGGAGTGAGCAGGAACACGTAGCATTCTGAAGTTTTCTTGAGCTTTCAAGGTATGTATAAGGATTAGACTTATATTTATTCTCTTCTAAGCTTTTCTAACTTCAGAAAGGTGTCAAGTGAGATACTCAATGCCTGCTATCACTATGAATAATACTCTGACAATGCAAGATAATTAGTCTCTTAAAGACAAATCAACTAGCAAAAATATTTGAAAAGGAATTCTATTTGCTAAGAACCTTATGATACAGAAAAAAAATGGGCTACCATGCCAAGGAATATCTCTGAAGATGTGGCATCAAAGGTGTATGATATATCCAGAGAGCAGACTTCCAGTTTTCTTCCCGTTCCTCCTGCTGGATAAATCTCAGCTTGTATAGGTTAATATTTAGTTTATGCTTTCAGAGTCCTCCAAATGAAATATTCTGCTCTTGCCTCAACATTTCCAAACTCCAGACTGGAACTGGCATTAGTTTGGCAACATATGATTGCTCTGATGGGAATAAAGGTCTGGAGAGGAGGGCAGCAGGGAAATTGGACCAGGACCTCATACGGGCGTTGGAAATGTGAACCAAGACAGGAAATCATGTCATTATGCAATTAGAGGATGTATCATGGTACAAGACACATTAAGAAAGACCACACAGACATATTGGCATATTATACTGGTCAAGTATGGACTTCCAAAATTTTAATAACATTCTCTTACACCAGATTTTAAAGAATGACTTATTCACACACACATATATATATGTACCCATATGTAACACCTGATATATAAAACACGTGTTAAAAGACCATTTTGGTTGCACAGTCCAACATTGCAAACTCATGAACTGCCTGAATTATGGGTCTACAGGCAAACCAATTTGCTCCCTTGTGTGACTACACTGCAACACAGTTAAATTCTAACAGTTTCTAGAGCTGAGGTTCTTCTATGTACACCAACCGCAGATTAAATTCCTGTGAAGATTTTTCCAGGCATAAGACTGGGGAGCTTTTCTAATGACATTCCTACTGAAGGAGATGTTATGACCATGTTAGTAACACTGACATTATTTCTGAAATCTGTATCAGTGAAAGTATTGTGGGTGCCATTGATAGTTTAACATGGCAAAACATGAAAAAGTGTCAATAATGAAATGTCTTAGTATGCAAACTGTTACCTAAGGCATCTCTTCATGTTCGAAAGGTTTAGTGTGTCCAACTTCACAGCTTTGTAGTAAGAATTTTAATGCTAGTGTAATCTTCGAGTCAGAACATTTAATTTAAAATCACTTGTAATCTTGCTGCCAGTGTTTTGCTACATAAATTTATGACGGTGGCAAAATATTTAGGGTAGTTCCTAGTTTTCTTTTCAAGAGCTGACAAAATGAATTTTACACTGGACTGAGTACTTTCCCCTTGGTAGTAGCCACAGAGCTCACTCTGTCCCACTGTGCCCGCAGCACTTACATTAAAGTCATTAGCACCCTGGGACTGATGGGACACAGGTGAGAAGACTCTTTTTGAGTTAGAAAGCTTTGCATTTGAATCCTGCTGTCCTGCAGAGGCTTTTCAGAAATTTTCCGGAGCCTTTGACTTGCCTTCTGAGATACCTCCTGAAAACACTTATTTGTATCTGTCAGTAACCTCTTGTGGCACACAGCACATACATTTGGGCAGATACCAGCCTCCTAAATTGTCACTAGATTTTGTAATGACAAAAGATACCCACTCTCAGTGAAAGCCCTGGGCTTTTTATTTGCTTGCAGAGACAGCTCTGGAGAAGTCCCAGTGAGGGAGTTAAGAATATTTTGATCCATTTATGGTCACAAATATTTTGAAACACTGGGAAAGAAGTTTTACTTTTCTGATATGCTGTGATTGCAGAGAAGCCATCTCCAGCTGTTATGCAGTCTCTTTTTCAGCACCTACTCTGCGACAACAGTAAAATTGGAGATAATCTCCTGGAGGTGTTGCTCTGTGAGAAAAGGTATCCGAGCGCAGCTGCCTCTTTGGTGGCTGTATATCTCTTGCTTCTCCATCTAAATAACACACATAACTGTTCCTTCCTTCCGCAGTTTTTCCAAGCATGTCTCCTCGTTGCAGAGTAGTAGGAAGCCCCATGGCTTGCACTGTGCAGTGGAAGACCTGTCGTTTGAGGAACAGAGTTTTGGAGAACAAGCTCAAATTTAGTACTTACCATTTACCCAGTCTGAGAGCAACATGCGGATCTTTCCAGCATCACTTAGAGGAAGCTTGCATTCAATGCTTCACCCCTGCACTGAGATCCTCATCCTCAGGGTTTAAAAGTAGCCTTGTGTAACAGTACCCCCCGGAGAAGAACACAGAAAGGGACCAAACACTGCTCCTTCTTCTGATTTTTACATTCTGTTGCTGGGGAAAGGAATTTAAGAGTGTGTCAAGAGGTCTTTATCCGTTTGAAGGACTTTTTCATACCATTTGATGGATTTTGAACTTTCTGAAACTAGTGGCCAAGTATACTAACACCTCAGCCCTGGGGAATTTGTTGGAGGCGCTCTGGATTTGGTTACTGTCATATATCACATCCCCAGGACCACTTAAAAATGCTTGAGAAATATCTACAAAAGTCTGAAGACAATTCATTCCACTGTATCTGTTAGATCTTGTCTAGTCATGCTGGACCAGTGGTGACGTGCAGTTCTGTTATATGCAACAAATTGAGGGCAATGCAGAGAAACTTCCCGTGCCAGGGCTGCTGACAGACATCTTTTTCCTAGACATTTCTCTTATTTGATACATGCAAGGGAAGTCTCTTTTTACTTCTGAAGGTACAGCTGTTGTCCATGCTTGTTGTCACATGTGCTTCTTACTCCCGTTTCACACAGGCAGCCTCAGGTACCCTGGTTTCCCAAGGAGGGCAAGTGCAGCATTACTGTGCTGGAGACCTGACTCCTGTGAAGCATGCACCAGGCATTCCTCCTGCACTACAAGGGCCAGCACATCGAAGCTGGAACTTTGATAGCTGGTATGGTATGGCTAGTTATGGTAGCCGGAACCATACCAGCACTTTACACTGAAAAGCAAGGGAGTAGGAATACCTCTTCACTTTACTGGGAAGCAGTTAATCTTTAGGACTGTTGTATCCATTGTCAAATTCAACTATTAGCAGTATATAATCCTTTGAGGTTTTGAGCATGATGTTAAACCACCAGCACATCCCTGGATAAAGACCGTCAAGACCATCCCTATCTCCTATGCTAAAGGGAAACACCATCCCTCTGTGATCTATCTAGGCCATCCTTCCCCCTGACACAACAAAGGCAAAAATACCTCTGGTTGTGAGGTATAAGAATGTATATATATTTGTAGTGTGATAAGATATGTAAAAAGTACTTCTCAAAAATTCCTATTCAGTAATTGATAAGCAACATCTTCTCAGTTAAAAATAATCCCATTGCATTAATTTCTGAAAGCTTTTTCTTGCATATGTTTTGCTTATGACAAGTGCACCTATTTCTTAACGCTCCAATCTTAGGTCACTAATTTCTGTCAAAGAATTTTACATTTTAGGAAGAAAGCTTTTATTGCAATTCTCCCAAAAAACTATTCGAAGTCTATTCTAAGTGGTGATTTGTTTAATTTTCATGTAACTTCATATACTAATACGCAGAAAAAAGATATCAACCTATTATCAGCTAGAAAAAGATTAAATCTATAAATATTTTTTAAAAAATTTTCTTTTTCTTTCTAGTTTGTTGGCTTTGTGCTACATGCAGAACCTTGAGGATGTATATTTTTGGTACTGTGCCTACTATTCATGTGTAGATCTTTCATACAGCAGAAGGACAGAGGAAAAAGTATATATTCTCAAAAGCACAAAACTCAGCCAGTGAGGTTAAAAATGTTAACAGAAAGTTATGGAAATATGCAATGCATTAATTTGACTCTCTGTACCTCTATGAGCATCTCATTGAAGAAGTGCAGGCACATGCACTCTAAATCCAGTGCAAGTCTGACACGGTTATGCTGAACAGCAGGAACTTCACAGGTGACTACCATGTACATTCTGTACAAATCAGTCTGCACAAAATCATTGGTCTATTTTGCAGGGCTGCCAAATGTACAGAAAGCATTACAATAATTTTGGCTACCCTGACTGTGCTTTGTAAGATTTCCTGTTTAATTTTCTGCCATACCAATAGCACGCTGCAGTGCCTTTGCCTAACTCTCATGGATCCCAAGAACTCGCTTGTGTTTGGTTCTGACATAAAAGAACACGCAAAATGATGCACAAAATAGTTCTTAATTTTTCAGATAGGCTTTGAGGAAGACTGACAGTCACCTTAGAAATACTCAAAAAATATTTTGAGATGGAAGAATCACCAAATATCATATTTTTTCTCTGTTTCTGGTAACTCTGAACTTGACCTATTTCTGTCAATAATGCCAGGTAATAGTAGTCTTAATCTCTTCTTTAAATGTTTCCCTTAAAGGTAGGCTTTGAATATCTGGTAGAGATGAATCGCGTCCTGGAGTGCTTCTGATGATTCGTTTCCTTCCCAACTTTTTCCAACACTTTTCCTTGTACCTCATCAAATTTGTTGCATATGTAGATAAATGAGAACAGTAATACAATTTAAAGAACATTCTTTGATACTTCAATGACCACAAAGACCTCATGCTCATGGCAGCCAAATGAAACTAATTTGCCTTTCTTACTTTTACCATGTCAGTGGTCATGATGAGCAACTACTAATGGATTGTCAGGTTCTTACATACCGCATTCAGGGAAACTAGAAAGCACCTGCTTTTTTGTTTCTTTGTACTGAAATATCATTTCCACCTTCTCTTTTACCCTTTTATATGTATTTTATATAAATTATACCCAAAAATTCAGCACTAAACTTTGTGTTTTCTCAACTGAGATGTTTTGTCTGTGATTTTGACACTGTTCAAAATCTGGGGTGTTGTCACAGAGAGAATTTAAATCCTTAGCCTGATGGGTGTTTAAACCAAGTTACTCCTCACACCAAAAGAGTATAATTGTGTATTTTTTTTTAACTAGGCACCTTTTACTTACTATATCTGTCTTTTGTAAGTATGACTAATCCTGAGTGCTTGTTACTAAATAACACAGATGCTTAGTGGAGATTTCAGTAGTTGTCTGATTTTCTCCTGGTCAGCATCAGCTGCCTGGATAACACTGAGAAGTCTCTGCCTTTCAGGTGAGTAACAGATGAAAAGAGAGGCTGAGAGGAAGCCACCTACCATATTTTGCTTGCTGTCACATTCTAGGGCTGCAACCCTCATTTGTGACAGGTTGCCTGACATTTAACATTCATTAGAAAAATTCCATTTGGCTTTCAAAGTGCCTCAGACTCTCCAGGGCACTAATCTTTCTATGTCCTTTATACATGCCCCAGGACAGGGATCATCTCCTTTTATAGAATATAGCAATGTGATTTGCACTTTGCTGCTTACCTGAAGAACCAGAAGCACTGTCTACCATTAAGGAAGACAAACAAAAGGCTGATCGTGATTGACTACACATGTAATGTCCCAGTTATCCACTGTGCCCTTGGTTTGTATCTCCGGTTATCCTTGCTTTGCATGTACTGTGATTGCAAACACTCTCATCAGCTATATACATTCCCCTTTCCGATTTTTACTGAATTCACATATCATAGCAATGGATTCCAGAGGCTAATTTTATGTTACCATACAAAAGAAATGCTGTAATTAGTCTTACTTTTCTTGAGTTTAATTTTTTATTGGGTATCATTTTATTCTTTTGCCATGAGTTGGTAAACATACTTTCCTCTTTTGCATTTATTATGTTCAATAACTGTAATTAATCTCCTCTGCAAGGCAAACAAACCTAATTCTCTCAGTCTCCCAGAGGAGTGCTTTCTGTAGCTCTGATTATTTCTTGTCACCTAACTGCACACCTTATTTTATTTGCATTTGGTAAATAAATTTGTTGAGATATCACACTCGTCTCTGTGCAGTCCACCTCAAGTGTTGGCATAGTGCTGTAATTTGTGTTCTGCTTGTGTCCTGCTATGTCCTCATTTGCTGTATTTGCTGCCGTATTTTTCTTCTTAAGAGATCAAACTTTAGTTTGAAAACCATAACAATAATCAATTGTCAGCAATGCAGACTGGTTATTCCAAGTATTCCAACTCATAATTTTCTATCTTTGTTTCTGAAGGCTGATTTCTCTCTGCCATCAAGTACCTTAGTTATCTGCCTGTGAAAGGATCATTTAGAGTCATTTAACTTTCTCTAGCATTTACCTGACACAGAATATCTGAAGTGAAGAAAACACATAGATGGAAATTTTAGTACACCACTGCTGATTCTGTCACTATTCACGTCCTATCTTGTGCAGCTCCAGTCACTGCTCATTTACCAGGTTTCTACACTGGGCTCTGCACGCTTCCAATGACCCAAACCCTGCTGCAGGTCTTTTGATCTCTCCAGCACTGTTCTTGGATGAATCTCAGAGTTTTCAGTTCAGCCTCATGACTGCTTCAATGAACTATTCTGGTTTCTCACCTACTCTGGAAAAGTTCCTTAAAAACTTGTGGAAAGCACCAAGGAAAGTGGAATTTTATCTCTATCACAATTTGCAGTTGAGTTTAGAAGCGATCTTGAAAGATGTCTATTAACCAGCACAAATTCTGCCTCTTAATACAGGGACAAGTCAATCTCAGATTGGCAGGACATCTCAACCAACTCATCTGTTCTTAAATTCTAATAGTGTCTTATTAACAGGTCTTGCAGACAGATGAATCAAGGATTGCCTTTTACAACATCCATTGGGGTATGTGTTCCACAAGGTATTTTAAAGTAGGCAAATTTAAGTCTTTCTCCATCCTTTCTTCCATCAGCCCACCACTCCTAAATAGGCTTACGGGCTAGCATCTTTTCACGCCCACAAGCTGGCATAAAGGTCAGGACAATGTAAACAGCTATCAACTTCCCCTTCCTCGCACAACACACTCACCCATCCTTTAATATCTGGTAGTCTGCAGACAGGAGAAAGAGTACAACATTTCTGGGATTCATGTAGCGTGCTACAGGAATTGCTTCAATTGTTTGCCTTCCCACATTACACACAAATCTTCAGAAGTTAATCTTCCTAACTGAAGTCATTACTGTAACTCATTAGGACGGGCTTTCCATTTTGTGTGGCCTGAGTTTTGGACACTGTGTGTTTTATAAATCAAGTGGTATATTTTTCTGTCTCCATATCAAGCTTTGTGTATACTGGACATTTATTTAAAAACACTGCATTCAATTTCTTCCTTTGTACTGTAAGCAAAACAGCAGACGTATAGGGCAAACTTCATCACTCCATTGGATAACAATTGATACCTCATGGATCAGGGCTGTAAAAAAACATACCGACTCACTGATTTGGGCTGGCACTGGCAGTTACTAAACTTCTAGCTTAACTCTTGTGCAAGGTTATGTCTCACAGTTGGTGCAATATCTGGACTTTCTTTCATACTTGCTCCTTTCCGTCACATACACTGTCTTAAGTTGCTGTTTATATTTCTGGGTGTTGTTCACTTCAACGAAGACAATATGAGATGACAATAAAAGCACATTTTCCTGTTGAATAAGTAGAGGGTTTTTGCCAGTCTAAAACAGGAGTAAAATATCGCTGCTTTGCTTCTCTTCTCAGTTGTGTATTGGTATTGAAAGCAAATTCTGTACGAAATGCTACAACATTCACCCTTCCTGCATCTTTGTTTGATTTTTTTGTGATAGTACGAACGCCCAGGACAGTTCAGGGAACATTTAACAGGGTATTCAGAATACCAAACGTGAGCAAACATTGCCACTTTCCATTAGCTCCTAAGGACACTGAAAGAATATTTTGGATAGTGTTTTAAACACTTGTCTGAGACAGTGGAATAGAATAGCACATCAGTTTCTTCACAGACAGATATTCGTCATTGTTTCACTGCTGGGTATGAAGTTGGAGTAAAATGTTTACTTTTCTGTGTTACAGGCCACGAGTGCATGCCATTTTCCACACCTCTGCTCCACCTTGTGCGGCTGTCCTCAGAGCTTGGGAAGAATTGCAACGCTTAACCTTAGCCTAAGAAGTGCCTCATGGCTCCTTTATACCAAGCAACATCTGAATAACCATCAACAGGCTCCATTGTGGCCCAGGAGGTCTGTAGTCATACAGATGCTGCAACATTTAGGAGTGACCGTTTTCATGGATTTTGTAAGGGCCCTCAGTTCTTTTAGTAGGGGATCATTCAGCTCTCTCTTGCTCTCTCTTTAACAGACTTCCACCTACAGCCAATGGTTAACATGAAGTGTTCTTTCTGAATCCCGGTGGCTTCTGGGGGTTCACAAACACTCTCGATGCCTTTCCTCTCTTCTTTCAATGAAATGTGTGACCATGAGCTGACTATAAGCATCTGTGGAGACAGCCCAAGTGCCATGCCAACCCAACAATAAGGTTTCTCCAAATTTAAGGTGACCCTTGCTTCTCAGGAAATTCACACAAAAAGAATGAACTTGCAGGTGCCATTTCATAGACCATCTCCTCACGATCTCCTGTAGCCTGTTTACTCCCAGAGAAGCTGGGGATAAGCTGTCTTGGCCCTACCCTCTTCATAGATTTTTTTGTGGACTTGCTTTGCCAGACAGCCACTAGGTACAGCAAAAACATATAAATAAGGTCTGCTGCCTTGAACTTTGCTTGCTTAATCCAACTTGACTTCAGTAGTGCCGTCAGGGAGGCATCAGTGCCCTGAACCCTTAGTCAGCCACCTCCTGTAACTCCTGCTCTTTGCTGACTTCTCCATCTGGCACTGCCAAAGGCTGTTGCAGCTCCCTGCCTTCTCAGCATGCCCAGCTCTTAAAAACCACCAGGTAAATCTAGATCCAAAGTCGAGTCTGTAAAAACAAGAGTGGATTTTTTCCAGATGAAAACAAAGCTTGGTTTTGTCTTGAAAAATAGGCAGGTGAACGTTTTTCTCTTTCTTTACAACTGTTTCTGGAACAATTTACTTATTTGGAGCAAACTCAACAGTAAACATTTTGCTGCAGTGTGCTTTTTTCCTGTGGCTGAGCCCTCTGAAATAACCCTGTAAAACTTATAGACATTTCTATTAAAGTTTTTCCTGCTCAACCTCTGCTTTTCTGTTGAGAGTAATTTTAAATTATTAGTATTTTAGTGGCTTTTCATACGACTTATGATTCTGCTGCTGTGAATATCTGGTAATTTCAAGAGCCTTCCAGGTCTTTCAAAGTCTTTCTAAATTTTCTGCATTGCTTTTTGCCTGTACATGCAGAGAAAGCATTCAAACAAACCCGTGTTGCCTCTCTCTCCCCCTTCTCCCAGTACACAGCATGCAGGATATGACTGTAACTTTATCTGCTTGCACCCAAGAAAGCTGACATTTGTGTTTGATATGACAGTTGAAGATTTGGCCTTTCCAGTCTGCTTGGTGATCACGCAGGAAAAAGCGGACTTTCTAAAAACTCCCTCGCTTCATGAATAGAGCAAGGTTATAGGAGTGCTCTGTCTTGGGGCTTTCCCACTCTGCTTCTTCACTGTGCCCACACTGGCATGGCAGCTTTATGACTGTCCACGCTTTAGTAGTGTACATCACCGTGAAACTTCTGTTAAAAACATTCCACTAGCTTACAAAAGCTTTCACTTTCCCATGTATTCACCAGATCTTGCAATCAAAAGTAGCCGTTAGTTCAATCTTACCCATCTAGAAGCTTTTGTGGATGCTTTGGGAGTATATCCTGCTTATTTGCAAAGTTTAAAGTTAGGGGGGGAGGGTGGACTATTAGGGGAAGCAAAAGTTTGATTACCATCATATAACACAATCTTTGTTTCATTCCTCTGTCCTTGTTTTTCTTAATTCTTGCAGCATCTGCCAGTTAAATGAATATGTCTTCCAGTAGGCAGGAAGAAAATGCAATTCCTGTTGCGTACAGATTATATTAAGCATCTGATACTGTGAAATTACACACTCTATTTAAAAATAGTCAAAAGGAGGTGGAGAAGGTGGAAGAGCAAATTATTAGCAGCCTGTAGGTCTGTCACACTGCTGATAAAATCTAGAGAGATAATAGGAGAAGAGATGTTGGGAAAGTTGTAGGATTTTACACTGTAGGAGGCCTCCTTGTGATTACTGCTCGTGGCGTAGAGCTTTTGCCCTTCCTGTCAAAGACCAGTTTATTAACAAGTTCTATGCATCATGTTCCGTTTGGAAGAATGACTATTATAAAATATTCAGCAGGTGTGCACTTCCAAAGCTTATGCTAGCTATGTTCCCTATGTTACGTACAGGTCTTGTGGAAATATGTAGTATCTTTAAAGCACAAATCGGCTTTCAAAGGGTACTCGTCTATTTTCCTCTCAGCATTTTATTCAGGGACAAGAATGTGCCCTCTGGAAACTGCAGCTGACAGCTGTGGATGAAAGCCACTGTACCAAATGCTGCCTTCTCTGTTTTGAATTCCTCCCTCACCAGGTCCAGGCCAATATGAATCGAGCTCCAGGACTTCTTTCATTATTCGTCTTTAGATTCTGAAGTTGTAGTCAATTATTTCAAGGCTGGGGGTAAGTCAGAAGGTCTCCACTGAAACTTCATTTACTAAAGAGGGAAATTCAGAGTAGCACTGTCAAAATAAAAGGTATCAACGCATATCCAGCTGCAGATATAGATCCTGCAAGAGTTTCAAATGCAAACAAAATTCAGGGATTTGGGTCTGTTGCTAGAGGTAAGCTAAAATGCCAGTACTCCTTAGTGTGTGGGTGGAAATCAGCCTTCACCCTGGCGTCTGCCCAAAACAGTCCTGAATGAGCATTCTCACTGTCAGATGGGCTCCCTCAGTTGATCTCAAAAGCTTGAAATTTGCTGATGAACACTGAATACTCTTCTTGGATTAGACCTATGCATAGCCATAGTGCTTGCAGAGTCATCTTTATCTCAAGAAGCAAATTAATCTCCTTTTTCTGAGAATAAGAGGTTAGTTTTCTCTTTTTGTGCCTTGGGTTCAGTAGCGTATCTCAGTCTAAAAGATACATTTGGCTGGATTAATTAAAAAGAAGTTAGAGAACACCACACAAATGTGATACGGTGATGCAAAACAGTCTGCCTTTGGGACAGGGCATCACAGCTGTCCAATCTGCAGCAGCTTGCTTGTGGCTTGAATGGTCCATTAAACTACGTGGTCTGATTCGCAGAATTATAGCTTTTTCCCAAGTTAACTGTAATGTGTGATGGACCCCTGCTTTCCTGGAGATGGCTGAACACCTGCCTGCCAAAGGGAAGCAGTGAATGAATTCCTTGTTTTGCTTGGCTTGTGTGCGCATCTCTTGCTTTATCTGTTAAACCGTCTTTATCTCGACTAAAGAGTTTTCTCACTTTTACCGTTCTGATTCTTTTCCTCCTCCCACCACGGGGGAGTCAGAGAGCTACTGCTTGGTGCTTAGCGGCCGCCTGGGGTAGAACCATGACAATCCTGAAAATCTCCTTTATCTCTGCCGGCCTTCCTCACTTCTTTTCACCTTCTGAGACTCCTGCAGGCTACTCCCAGTGCTGCTTCCAGACTCTTCTCCCACTCAAATCCCTTCTGCTGTTGCTGCAAGTCTGAGTCTTGCCTTTGAGCTATGCCTGTTAATTGTGCCTTCTTCACTTGTGCTGTGTACATATATAGGTCCCCAGGTACTTGCAAGATTATGTAAATTTATTTAAACACATTTTTGACAATAATTTCCCCATGAGTAACAGACTTACAGTCCACAAATACAAAAACAATAATTTCCCGAGTATACCATTTAGAAAAACTTTACCAGTTCTGCTCCAAAACTTTCGACATATTGCAGGTTTCTCAAACCACTTTTTCATTTATAGCAATTATATTTTTTCTATACATGAGTGTTCTGTCTTGCTTAAGTATTTCATATGCTGAACCGGTCAAATGCCATGAAACCCTACACTTTTAAGTTGGAAGAAATCCTCTGTAACATGCACAATTCTTAAATTTGCCAAGCTAATGTCGACTTTGAGCTGGAGAGTTTGGAAATATCCCAAAGTGATATTTCTCTCATGACACTTCCCGAGTAAATTTATCTTATATTGTTGTTGTTGTTGCTGCTGCTCAGCTTTATTTATAAATCTTTGAAAATAGGAATTTATAAAGAACACATTGTCAGTTTCTTAAATTGCAGCACTGAGACACTAACAAGTAAGCACTACTATAATCAAGCTAATTAAAAGGCCACATTAAGGATGAGAATCTGCATATGAAAAGGAACACCATTTTCCTGATGGTAGTTTTACCATCCTCTTATATTTGCATGAACGCTATAGACTCTCACCATCATTTCAAGCTGAGCTGCTCAAAGAAAATGCAGGTTTTTACTGCTTAATCTCTTCAAACCGAAGCAAAATTTCTAGTTTGGCCAAAGTGTCCTGTGTTTTTCAAAGTTCATTCTTTGAAGTTCTGAAACACTTTCATTTATCCAGAACAGCAGATGCACAGCACACTATGGGACAAAAGAGATGAGTGAGTTGTGTACTGAATTTTCAATCATGTTTCTCTGGTAGAGACTTCAGAAAGCACTTTTGAAGATTACAAACTAACCCAATAACGAGTGGTTTACTGAATTTCAAACCTATGTGGAATGATCACTATAGGCTTCCATATTCAGAAGCTACCGCAGAAATTTCTGTTCTTAGCTTTTTTTTCATTGACAGAAAGGCAAAAACGTGTGGTGGGGGAGACACTAACAAAAAACTATGTAAATTCCCCACAAATGTCCCTTCCATCCCCAATAAAAAACCTTCCTGTGACTAAGTTTTGTCTCATAAAATCACAGTTTTGATGGCAAATATTATGTTTTTTGAAGCTGAAAAGACTTTGTTTAGGAGATTAAACATTTCAAGGAGCTCTCAGGTATGTGATGTAGACACAAATTCAGACAGAAGGGTATTCAGGTCACTAGGAGCTTAGCTGCTGAGAAGCATTGGACTTACGACTTAAGTTACTTACTTTGCAAGACTTTTTTTTTTTTGCAATATATCCTTAGAGTTCCAACACCAAATAAATGCTGAAAACTCAGGAAAACATTTCATCATCTTCTGAAAGATTGCTGTGAACTTGTAAACTGACAGTATATAAGGCCTGTCAGCCATCACAAAATTTCTCTTAACTGTCTACACAGTTTCCTATGGTTGGTAATGATTTAAGAGCTCAGAGAGTGCAGTGCACTGCAGAGAATTGGTTAGTCAGCTGTGGTTTAGTGGATGATTTTTTATGACCATAGCCTGTTTTTTTGCTTGTTGTCTTTAAATGGAAGTATAAACCACAGTTTTCCTGGGTTTACTTAGAAGTTCATTGTTATCTTTTACATTAAGCATATGTAGATTTGCAAGATTTTCCAGCCATTGTAGTTTCATTACTCAATGAATGGCTTCCACAAGTAATTTAGCAAATTCTGTCACGTCCCTGCATTTCTTTTATACGTTTAAATTACCTTTGGTTGATTTCAAGTAGAATCGAGTTTAGACGACATTGTGCTAACAACAATTAGCCAGCAAACTTACAATAATCTTCCAGTCACTCCATTGAATTTAAATAGTTGTTTCCACACTGGGAGATTTTCTCAACTGGAAAGAAATAAATCATCAGGAAAGTACCGTGCTGGCTTCCTGACATGGGGCTCAAGAAAATGTCCGCTGATGTTTTGCAGATAGTAAGCTCAGATTCATCTGCATTATCCTAATGCAACTAAAGCTAACATAGTGCAAGCATAGCTTCTTGTAAAGGAAGATGGATATCTGTTGCTTGACATCATGCAGAGTCCATAGGTAGCTAGAATAAGCTGTGTAAGTGAGAAGCTGTTTGACTGTTTCCATTTGGTGTTGTAGGGACATGAAAAAAATTGTCATGAAATACTGAGCATCATTAAACTGATTTTTAATCAATAGATTAAGGTCTAGATTCTCATATTTATGTAAGTATCTAGATCCCATTTATTTCCATCATATAAATGAGTATATTTGTTGTAAAGAAGTTGTGTGTCACTATTAAGTAGCCTTTGCCATTAATGATTTTAAAAGGAACATTACTATTATTGTTATTAGGTTAGTGGGAGTAGAAATGGGCTGAATATCTCACCCTTTATACAAAAGACCTGTGAAGAGACTGGTGTGTACTACACACTACTACATTGTCAAGAAATAATTTATGTAGATGTAATATGTACAAATAAAAAATTAAAAAAATATATTTTAGAAGAATTGGAAATATTCTAAAAAGACATGCAGAATTCAGTAAAAGACTTTTTTCTGCAGAAAATATTTTGGCTAAAAATAAGACTCTGTAACTATGCACTATTCAAGAAACATAAGTCTAGTATTATCTATTGACAGTACATTATTGCTGCTGCCATTAATGAACAGGAGGAGAAGGGAGGTTTGTATAAGTCCTGATAAATGTGCTACCACCAGATCTTCAAAGCTGCTTCCAGAAATATGTGCTGCTCTTTCTCTCATCACTCAATGGTATCTTTGAAGCAAAACCTATAACTGCATATGTAGTTAATGGATGGACCAAATTCTACCTGCTTTATTCACAAGAAGAATGAGAGCGAACAGTCACAGACCAATGCACATAATTTTCCACTGTTCTGCATGAACAATGATAGCGGTAAAAAAACCCATGCTCGTGAATAAAACCAAATAAAATTCCTATTAAACAAATCCTTTAGAAATATTTCAGAATTCCTCATAGTGTTTGACAAGGCTGCTGTCAACCAGTTATCATCCTGTCTTGAGCCTTTCTTTTTTAGAGAAAGACTAAGAAGTTTATAGTAGGACTATTCTGGTTTCTTGCTGGAATCTTTATTTCTCTGTCCCTTTCAATTAAGCTATAAATCTGAGAAAGATACGGAGGTTGAGTTGGCCCCATGCACCTACTCCTTTTTTACCAACATGGTGTAGCCAAGTCCGCACACGGATTCTGTTACATTTGTCAGCAGGTTTTCAAATGATTAGTTATGGTCCTTCTTTCATAACAAGTGAATGAGACACAGGGAGAGACAGTGAAAGGATTTTAGTCAAGCTGTTACCATTGTGCATCCTTTGCAAGCAGGCCAGTAGCTTTCTCCTTTAAGGGCCGAAGGCTAGTTAGGCTGGAAGTGTCTGGAACACAACCCACTCACGGAGAAGCAGATGTCAGTGTGACGGGGTTAGTTAGTGACATTCTGGCTGTTTGTTGCTTGCCCTTGCTGTTCTTCCTTGCCACAGAATACTGTTGATCCAGGGTTTTGCCAGTGCTCAGTGCATCATTTCATCCATCCCCTACACTGCTGCTCTCATGGCACATCTCTTTTGCCTTCCATCTGTTCAGTGACCTGGGCTACTAAGTCTAAAACATTGCCACAAAGTCCAGGTGGGGAGCTTAGCAAACATCTCCATCCCTTAGGAATAAAGGAAGTCTCACCCATGAAGGAGTGATAGCTTCCTTCTGGGCAAGCTAGAGTGGACTTTTCACCACAAATATTTTCCACATTTTATTGCTGTGTCTGCTGGCTTCTGGGTTTGCTTACTTTAGCACGCTTGCTGTTTTCGTGCCTCATGTCCCACCATTCCTCGTCTTGCTGCAGAATGACAGACCATCTGCAAAGATAACTTCAAAGGGCTCTCTTCTGTAGCTTATCCAAAGAAAAGTGTTGGATATTTTGCTGTGCAATGCAAGACTTGCAATATTGAAGCCTGATGTTGAAAAAGAGACAGTTATTTCATGGGTATGGTCTCTGCTCTTTTACAGTAGAAGCATGTAATGATTATCCTGTAAAAATGCATTGATGTTATCAAAATGAGTAGAATTAATGTGTGCTTTTGTCTTTGTAATACTGATAGATTAAAAAAATTGGTTTACATGTTTCCTTAACCATTTCTTAAGAGCATTGTTTAGTCAGAACATGAAGGACTTTATCAAGGCATGTCATTTTTTTTCTTCAGTGATTTGAAAGTGACATTTATACTAGGTGGGTTCTTGTAGAGATTTTCAGTTTTATATTCATCCAAGATGCCCAAACCAGTCTGTTTCTGCCATTGCAATCCTGAAGTTAACAAGGAGAAGATATTTTTGCTCTTCTTAAGGCTCTTGTTTCCAGGTAGAGAAAAGGAGAGAGGCTGCCTGTGAAGGCAGTGAATGCTAAAGGGGCCATATTTTTGGGTACCAAGATATAATGAATTATTTCTTTGGAATGTTGTTGTTGCAGGACACATTCAGCGTGAGAAAACTAAGGCCTAATGCTCTCGAGTTTGCACGTAAAAGCAGCCTGCATGCACATGCAGCCTGCATGCCTTTTAATAACATATCTCTTTGTACCAAATGCTGCCTTTCCTAGTAAGGCAACATTTGGTGACTTCCAGTTGAGTGACTAATTCTGTTGTAACATCTTTGGCAAACAAAAGGCTCTCAGGTACGTTCTTCTGCATGTTTTCATGGCACTCTTATTGCTCAGGCCTATGAAAACTCACAGGAATGAACTATGCAAAATTCTGCACAGATTATTCATTATTGTGCAGCTCATCTTTTGTAGTAATCTTACTTAGAAAAAAGCTTTAAATAGAAGCTTCTATAATGTTACTAATGAAAAAATGTTGCCTGGCAGAAATGGCTGAAGAGAGAAAACACTTGCAAGGGCTCTTGAGCGCTGGCTGTTGGTCTACAGAAGTCAGTGTAATCGGCACTGAAAAGAAGCCTCACAGAGCTCATGGGAAGGATACTCCTCTCATCAGATTTAAGGCGCCTTTGACATTTCTGAAGTTGGTACTTCCCGTTCGCAGTTTTTCCACTTTTGATAACTTCTATGCCTTTGAAAATTTTTTTATGCACGCTGTAATGACACCTTTCAGATTAAAAAAGAAATGCACTGTAAGTGAGAGAGAATTCCTGCCTTCTGTAGCAATTTCGCCTCAAAATTTAGAATTTAAATACAAAATTGAGATGTGGAAGATTATTCAGGGAGGTGACAAAAAATTCAAGAATTATTTTTCTGAAGAAGACGATATGAATACTTTGTTCTCATTTGAGAGGGTAATCTAGAGCTTATTCCAAAAATAAGATAAATGTCATTGTGTTGTGACAGATTCTATCCTCATTAAAGTATGCAGTCAACATTTTTATTATTCTTTAACCTCTACAAAAAGCCACCTTGGAGTGACATGGTGAAATCCTCACCATGTACGGAGATCTATTGCAGAAATTCCAGTAGGAGTGGGACTTCTCTAGACACCAGAAATCATCTGTAAACAAAAGCATAAACATAAGCAGTGGAAAGAAGAAGCACAATACAAAACAGGCAGAGGACACCAGTCATTGTCCCCCTCCTCCCCTTCCTTCCTTCCTCATCCATACCACACAGCCCCGGGTAAAAACTGTAGGAGAGCTAGCCAGCAAGTCCAAGGAGTGTTAAGTTTGGCAGTGACATCCAAAAAATCAGATTCAAAGGTGGAATGGAAGACAGAAATGGTTGCGAAATGCGTACCTTCTCTTTTCTTGCAAAGCAAGCGGCTTGCAGCAAACACATTTTTCAGATTTAACATTTTTTTCAGTTACATATTCTGATCAGGTATGTCTTAAACTGGAAAATAATTAGTCAATGTTTAGAAAATATCTAAACAGAACCAGTGAAGTACATCTGCATACTAATGAAACAGTATCTTCAGTCTTTGTAGCCGGAGGCAGGATTTAGAAAAGCAATGTCAAGAATTTCCAGATGAGAAGCTGGCAGGCAGTTGGCCTGGGAGAAAAAGCATCCAGAGGGAACATTGTAATCGTGCATTTGTCTGAGCAAAGCACCTGGTTCAAAAGCCAGCAGGGAACATCACCAGCATATCTTTGTGAAAGACAGAACAGCAGTCTGGCAGTGGTGATTATGTTCCGTACCTCTAGGTGAGGAAGGTATGGAAAAGTGACAATCAGGAAAAGAAGGTCTCAAAGGATATTGATGAGATCAAAACAGGAATGTATGAAAGACTGTGACAATATTGGGGAAAATATCAAACTGCATTCATCTTAGGGGATTTTTCAGGCTTTGTCAAAGGCTTGGTTTACATTTGCTCTTGACCAAAGAGGGCCAAATTCTTCTTCCTCATTAATGTCACAGTGTGAGTTTCCTGCAGAGGTCGACTAAAATGCATCAGAACAACTCCTGGTCCATACTGGCCTAAGTGCAAAGGAAATGCGAGTACAGATATTTCACACAGCAGGCAATGTATTGTTTTTTGGTTAGAACACATGTTCAATCATCTTTAAAGAGCATTAAAGAAATATTGATGTTGTTTTGAATTTTTTAAACCAAATATTTTAGGGACTTGGTGCTGAAAGCTTGAAATGTAAGCAGGTAGCATTAGTGCTACTTGTTAACTTGGACATGCTAAAGAAAAGACAACAGCTAAAAATTTAAATTATATTCACAAAATTAGACCAAAACAGTCTTAGAAAACTGAATCTGGATGAAGATCCTTACTCTTAAAATCTGCGCATAACTTGTGAGGAATAGTATTAGCTCTGTAAAACCTTTTTTAGTCATGCTGCCTAATTGAAGAAATGACATAGTGCTCTATCCAGCATAAGCATAGTTCAAAAACCTAACTCGAGGTTCCATTCATACATACAGATGATACATTCACTTTGCTTTGCCATGTGCAGTGCTAAGTTTTGGGATGAGAATTACTGTGGCTAAGGGGCATATCTGCCGCTGTATAGAGTCCTCTTATTGTGTAGCTTTTAAATCATCAACCTACCTTCTAAGCTTTGCTCACTTCAACATACTGCAAACGAAAATAAAACTAGGCATATCACAGGGTACTGGAAACACAACAACATATTTGAAAATTGGTGCCTTTCCTAGGAAATCACACTCTCGCATCCATGACTACTTATACAGATCCTTTCCCAACAGCTGATCACTGAGGCCAGTAATCCGCAAATTTAGCCCATTGCTGGAGCACTTTATCACCACTAGACAGAATCATGTGATGCAATTTAAGCCTTGGAACTTGATTGCAAATCAGTGTCGAATGTTAATATCTTTTATTTTATTTTATTTTTTCTTCTTAGAGCACTACAGGAGACAAAGAGAATGATTTACATTGCCGGCTTAAACATTTATAAAAAAATAGATAAAGGTAATAGATGACTGACTAGATAGACACAAATAAGACTAATAGCACTGTATATCTAATCCCAGACTCCACGCTGACAAAATAACTAGCTCATTAAAAAGTATTTCTGTATCCCTGGTGTACTTTTCATGACAACAGGGGGTTTTATTCAAGTGAGTGAGCACAGAGGGGAGTACTTGCCGAACTTCTTTTTTGTTCTGATTACTTTGGTTATAAAAAAAGATTTTGTTAAATTAATGCCTACTAAAGAGATGAAAATACTGCTAATGCAAGCCTGGTGGAAGTGCTCACAGACTGCAACTGTCTCATGCTCTCTACTCAGGCAAAACTCCAGCTGGTTCATTACTTTAAAGATCTTTCCTTGTGTTCAGCATCTGGCCTGAATATATTGAGTTTCACTAAAAAACACAGACACAGTCTGTTTGTTGGGGGTTTTTTTATTTACTTCTAAATCTAATTGACTTTCAGTTGAAAACACCAAGGCATAGCTAATGCCCAGCTACAGATAACATGGAAAAAGTCTTCATATCCAGTGAAAAAAATGGTGCCATGGAAATAAAGAACTCAGCCTTACTGCTGCTTCACATACTAGTTCCTTCTATGATCTTCATACTTTGCTTTGGCTATCTTACTTTGAACTCCATTTTGTGTAGCAGAGAAATGATAAATTTACCTATACTTCTAAAGGACTTTGAGAACTGTAACGAAAAACATGGTAGAAATGCTATGTGTTCTTCTGGTTTAGTTTGATAAGTTTTGGTGACTCACTATCTATTCAAAAGCTCAGTATATCTGTAATGCAGTGATTGGCAGAGCATCACAGGGGATATTTGCAATAGGGAAAAGTCACCATCTTACAAATAGCGTCTTATCTTCTTTCCACTGAAGTCAGTGGGAACTTTGCCAGTAACTTCAGAGTAAGTATGTCCATTCCTATAATCTCCTTTGAAAATTGCACCCAGAGGAGAAGACAAGTAGAATCTAAAACTTGAAGTGCTCTTAGCATTCAGAGTTGTGGCAGCATCAATGCTGGAGATTTGCTTTGTTCTTTCACTGTTAAAAAATATAATCCCTTAGACTTTACATCACAGTCACACTCATTTGTACGTGCACTAACACGGTCTTATCACACATTTTTGAACAGGATTCCTCACAGAAATATGTGACATATTTGCAGTTTGAGAGAGTTATTATTTTCCAGTATCTGAGCTATATTGTATAACTAGTTCTCAGAGTGCCATTCACTTTGCTTCCATAAAGGCAGACTTGTGCTTTTTCCAGGGGGAAATACTGGGTGGGATCCTGCACAGGTAAACTACACCCTTGTATCTCAGGGTCAGAGAATATTTCTGCAGGTTCAGCCCCCATTTCTTTCCCCTGGTGACGTAGGCATGTCATGTCTTTTGTAAAGTAGAGGGGAAGCAGCTGAAAGTGGGTTTAAAGGATGCAGCAAAAAGCTGCAGAGGACACACTTTTTCCATGTGGATGACTATGACAACAACTTCTAGCAGAAGTCACCTGACATCTTCACCCCAAATTAAAAATGGTGCTGAGAGTCCAAGTAAGCTTTCATTTCTGGGTTATCATCTACAGTTACAGCAGTGGTAATGTTGCCATGTGACCAGGAGAGGAAGAAGTGTTGGGATCAAAGGTGTACTCAAGATGGGGACATTTCAAGATGTTGACAGAAGTACCAAGGTGCTTTTCATAAAGAAATAAAGGTCATAAAATCATATTATTCCACTCCTCTACCCTATAAACAACAGGAAGAATAAGGGCCCAGAAATGAAGGAAATTATCTGCCCTTCCATCTTTATGAAGGCAAAGTCCAAATCACATGTCTTATATTAATTGATGTTTTAATGCCTTCAAGATCTCTCTTACTTATGTGTGATCTAAATGTCTGGTTAGTAAAAATATGCTTCCTCTTTTTAAAATCCACAACCAACAAGACAGTTAGACCCCAGGAAAACAAATTTCACTCCTTCTCCAATCAAGAGGAGATGACGCACAGGGAAGACTATATCGGGCATGAAGTGCCTCAGAGCTTGGTGGAGTGGGATGGGAATGAAGTCTGATTGTGTAATAGAATCAACACAGGGTTTGGATTCAATAATCTCCTTATTAAAATGATGAAACACATCAGAGGTGCCCCTTGCCTCACTGAGCCCTTCTTAGTGATTTGATCTGAATTATTTAAATGTAAATAATTCTCCATTAGTTGCAGACTGGACATTAGATTTGCAGTCATTGAGAAAGAGTGCTGAGCAATGACACCGTACCTTCCCGGAGAGCACAGACAGTCCAGGCACCAGGGAGACAGTTAGCTGAGATGAACGGAAATGTCCAGCCAGCCCAACAAGAGTGAATATTAATTTGCCTGAGATAGCCAGTGCAGATATTTCCAGGTCTTGGTCGTGCTCCCTTGTTCCAAGGGCTCCTGAGCTGTCTGATAATATTGTGCTTATCTCTGGTGCCACTCCTAAGCTCATACATCCCCCTTGCAGCATGGCACCAATTAACTTGGGCTGGCTTTGAAAATGCCACTCATGCTCAACACAGAAAACCCTGTGACCAGAGAAGTAAACCCTGGTGGATATTAGCAGGCTCTATGGGCATCTGTGTCGCAGTAGTTGCCATGAGAAGGAACAGATTCTAAGAAATTATCTAATTTTCTGATTTTGCTATTTTTCCAAAGCATATTGGCCCCACATTTCCTAGGGACCAGAGGTCTGAACTGAACAAATTAATTCTTCATTGAGAAATATGCAAATTTGTCTTGAACGGCTCAATGTTTAAAGGGCATAGAGTGGAATTTAACCACCAAGTTGTCCAGCAGTGGATTACTGGCATGTCCCTGGCCCAGCGCCGAGGGAACTGAAGGAGCAGCCTAAAGCCAACAGGATTACAAGTAAGATTTTTCTTTTTCCCTTATCTTTCTACACAGGATAAAGAAAGAATGCCAGTTACAGCGTTCAAAAAGAGAATATAATCTAAATTTTCCATTGTAGGTCATAATTTTGTGATCTCCAGTTTGAACGCTCGAACTGAAATACACTCATTTACCTTTGGATGGTATTTCACCTGTCATGTAGCCACTTGAAAGTACGACATTTAAATGATCAAAGTTTTTTTCTCCTTTGATTTAAAGAATGAAACTCAGAAAGTGGGCCAGTATCCTTCCATCTCAAAGGTGTTCCAGTATGTAGGAATAAATACAATTGTAAATTCTATCTTCCTGAAGCAGACATACCCACGTACTCCTGTGCAACAATCTGGCATGTCAGTAGATCGCAAAAATGACAGTCTTACCTGGAGAAAAATAATGCTGATTGACCATGATTTGGAGCAGGGAGAGGTGGGCCAAACAGTGTCGTCTCCTGCAAACTTATGTTTTCAGTGGCATAAGATGCTTTTGCTGATTTTTTGGTCGGAAGAAACATTGGTGCTAAAAATTTCAGTCAAACCAAACAACTTGAGTTTTGTTTTTTTCTTTCAGATTATTCTTCCTGTAATGGTTTTGAGATCACAACTTTTATGTGAAAAACCAGAGTGCTTTAAGGCACAGTATCACTGTGGTGCAGCATTGTGTAAGATGTGGGAATATATGCTTCATGCAAGGAGGGAGGGGGGTGCAGGAAGTCAGACCCTTCTGACCTCAAGTGAAACCTGCAGCTTCTGCCTGGCCAACTCTGTCTCACTGCAGCACTGCTGCAGGACAGTGGCTGTGTTTTCCTCACACGTCCAGAGTTTGCAGTGCATGTCTACATATGTTAGCATGGGGCTGGACTGGCCCCAGCATGTTTGCTTTAACTCTTCTCTGAATGAAAAATGGTAGAGCTTTAGGTGATGTGAAGTCCTATCACCTCAAAAACAGGATTCTTAGTCTCCAAACTGGATTCCTTCATCTTTCTGTCCCTAGGTAATACGTGTGTGCATGCACACATTTTAAAAATGTCATGTTCCTTGGATGGCAAAGGAAATAACAGTGCAGCTGGTCACCACTAACACACTAAGCACTACCAAAGGTTGTTTTCACCTTTTGTTTCAGTTGCATGTAATAATGAGGGTGACAGACACAGATAAAGCAATTTTGGAACTACTTCTTGCATTACCAGCTTTATGTCTTGAGGAAGGAAATAAATGAAGTTTTGGCTTGAAGATGGTCATGTGGAGCCGCAGTGTTCTGGCCAGAGGTCCCTAAGTGAAAGCATTTACAGTAAGCAGTAGCAATTAGGTCTGCTGTATTAATATAATTGGGAAATATGGGTCCAACACCTAGCAAGACCCTCTGTCTTTCTAGAGAAGAAAGTTACAGAAAGCCTGGAGCATGCATTTAAAGAAGCTAAGTTGTGCAGCATGTTGTAAGCCACAGTAAAAAGTCACTGAAAAATTTATCTACACAGGAAGACTGAAGAAAAATCCAAGCTCTAGGCAATCCTCTAAATGTTACTCTTACATCAGAAAAGAGCTATCTGATGAAAATTTCATCAGACCAACAGCACCATGTATCACTGTTTTTATACAAATACAAGCAAGGTGGATTGAATTTAACAAGATGCATACAGCTACTTGTACAGCCCCAGGCTGGGGTGGGCAGTTGTCACAAACATCTCCAGGCCGGAGGGGCCAATTGCCTCAAACATCCATCTTGAGAGAAACGGATAAAGATGCTCAAATTAATTAAACTCCTAAATTGGGCATTGTGCTTTCGGAACTTCCTCATGTTGATGGGTGTGAAAGACCAAGTGAAACCCTGAGGAGGCAGGGTGTCAGCTTGTGAAACCTGCCTATGTCACATAGGCAAAGAAGTTGAGCACTTGCCTTCGGGAGAGGAATGTGAGACCACAACGATCCTCTCCCCTCCCCCTCCCAGCCCACTGACTAATTTTCAAGAACTTTTAGGAAGCTATGAGATGGGCACCCAAAGGGTATAAAAAGAGAGGGGGCCAGCCCTGTGCTGCAAGTGCCCACCATGAGAAGACCCAAACCACTAGGTGCGCCCCCACCACCAGAGCACCTTGACCACCAGCAGAGATTGCTACTGGATTGAAGGCTGGTGATATCTTTCCTCTTAATTCTACTCTTGCTCCATCTCTGGCTTTTTTGGCACATAAGGGTAATGTTGTTATAACTTTGTCAACCTGCCATATTCTGTGGCTTTGTGAAATCAGACACTGTGCTGTTGAAATCTTTTGCGAAGTCAATGTCTGTTTCTGACCCCACTGTGCTGATAGTAATGTTATGAAGTTCCAAAGTTACCATCTTTTGTAATTCCACTGCCATCCCAAGTAAAGTTTTGTTTTCAGTCAAGCCTCTTGGTCATTGTTATGACTCTCAGTAGAGCTCAGAAAATTAAAAGTTCACCTTCCCCTATACCCACTGAGTGGGACGGGACACCACTATCCCAGTAATTCTTCAGATTCATTCATTTTTAATATATTAGTTTTTCTAATGTCCTATAGCTTGAGTTATGAAAGAAATTGCAACATAGTTCTGAAACCCATCTGTTCCTGCTTTAAGTTTTGGTGTCAAAAAAACTATTTAAGCCAACGCAAACCCAGGCAAAGGCCAGCATTCATATCTACAAAATATATTCTAGATCCCAAATATGTGTAATGTTATGTGGAAGGAGGAAACCTCATCACTCAAACAACTTAGTGACTGGCGACCAGATTTGCATAGGTAAAGATGATACCCTGCTACTGGCAGAATATAAATACTATGATGACAAGTTTCTCCAACAGCACACAGCGACATTCACAAAAATTTCTACTTTCTGTAAGAATCAAACAGAAGTGGATGACCAGATGAAACTAAATCAGAAATCTCTAAAACTTGGGCCAACTACAGAACTCAATTAATTGTTCATTGTTCTCAAATTATGAAACAAGTGGTTTCATGGCATTTTATGTAGCATGCAACTACTGTCCAGAGACAAATAAACACCAATTGCAGCTGATTGGCCGGTGCAGTAGAGATGGATATAGTGTTGAGTGATTTACCTTAATTCAAACCTCGTGGTATTTCCGTATTGCTATAGAAAACAAAGTGTCACAACTGTTCTCTTGCTGACAATTGTAACTCTAGTAATTTTAAAAGATTTAAGGTCAACTTAAAGAAAAAAAAAAATCAAAAAACTACAATTGTTTAAGGACCCATCAAAAAAACTCATCAAAATACAGTCTCCCAGCTTGGCAGCCATCTGCTGCTGGAGATCACTGGACTCCGTAGGTTCTCTCAGTTTAATCTGAAAGTGCCCTAAGCATCCTCAGTTATGTCTTCCGGACATATGCAGAACCACTCCAACTCAGTAGCTATACACCTTTCACCTGTGTAAACTTTCTTGGTATCCACAAATTAGATGGAGACTCACCTAAGGCTCACGAGAGGCAGCCTGTTAAATAGAGTTACAGCACTTCTACACGCAACAACAGCAGAAAGCTTAGTAACAAAGATGAAGCAGATCCACTTCTATTTGCCGTTTGAAAGGCAAATAGAGATCCCAGCCAGACTTTTCAGCGATAACACAGTAGTTAAATGCTCAGAGATGACTTGGGAGGCTTGTGTTTTACAGCCCTCTGGGGTTAATATAAACAGAAGGAGGGTTTTTATAAACTGTGAAACTTTCTGTCTCAAGAAATTTATGGGTACCGAAAGCTTCCAGGTCTTAAAAAAAATACAGAATTCCCGTCCTATGCCATGTAATTCATGTCTATGTACACACTATGATTTTGCTGTTTTTACAATCATAGAAAGGAAAGCAGTGAATTTCTCTGTAAGAGAGACACTGGACATAGCTGAACAGCCTTGGAGACACCAACTGTCTGGAACATGTGACACATCTTCCTGGCTCTGCAGGACACATTGAAACTCTGGTGTTACACTATGGTCTTTTGTCACAAACCAGAGTACCCCTCAAATCAGAGCCATTTTGTATTTTCCCAGACAGGGGAGTTCACTGCCTTACACCATTGCATTAACACCTTCCTCTCAGTGACAAGAAGCAAGTTAGAGGACTCTGGCTCCGAGTCTGTTTTAAGCAATGTTTACAATTGTTTTACCCTTAACTTCTTGTGAAGTTTATCTTGAATGGCACTAAACATTCCATGATGCAATGGGAAGGATGAGAGGAGGGTCTGGTTAGGTCTAAACTGTCAGCTAACATAGACAATCGACACAGAGTATCTGGTTCTGTATGGAGTTGCCAAGGTTTATCCCTGTGCGTGTTTGCTCACGAGTGCACTTTTCAGTCTCTTGAGAAACTTAACCACATGCTTCAGGATTGCTGCATATAAGACAACCAGGTGATCAGGCCCAGTCAGCACGGGTTTAGGAAAGGCAGGTCCTTCTTGACTAACCTGATCCCCTTCTACAACAAGATGACCTGCTTAGTGGATGAGGGAGAGGATGTGGATATTGTTTACCTGGACTTTAGTAAAGCCTTTGACACCTTTTCCCACAGCATTCTCCTGGGGAAACTGGCTGCTTGTGGTTTAGATGGGTGTACTCTTCGCTGGGTAAAAAACTGGCTGAGTGACTGGACCCAAAGAGTTGTGGTGAATGGAGCTAAATCCAGCTCACAGTCGGTCACAAGTGGTGTTCCCCAGGGCTCAGTTTTAGGACCATTTATGTTCAATATCTTCTTCAATGACCTGGATGAGGGGATTGAGTGCTCCCTCAGTAAATTTGCAGATGACACCAAGTTGGGCAGGAGTGTCTATCTACTTGAGGATAGGAAGGCTTTGCAGAGGGATCTGGACAGGCTGTATTGACAGCCAAGGTCAGTTGTATGAGGTTCAACATTGGTAAGTGCCAGGTTCTGCACTTGGGTCACAACAACCTCATGCAATGCTACAAGCCTGGGGAAGAGTGGCTGGAAAACTCCCCGGAGGAAAAGGACCTGGGATGGTGGTTGACAGATGGCTGAATATGAGCTGGCAGTGTGCCCAGGTGGCCAAGAAGGTCAACAGCATCCTGGCTTGTATCAGGAATGGTGTGGCCAGCAGGAATAGGGAACTCCTGTACTCTGCACTGATCAGGCTGCACCTTGCATACTGTGTCCATTTTTGGGCCCCTCACTCCAAGAGAGACAGTGAAGTGCTGGAGTGTGTACAAAAAAGAGCAACGAAATTAGGGAAGGGTCTAGAGAACAAGTCCTGTGAGGAGCAGTTGAGGCAACTGGGGTTCTTTAGCTTGGAGAAAAGGAGACTGAGGTGAGACCTTGTCACTTTCTACTACTACCTGAAAGGAGGTTGTAGCGAGGCAGTTGTCAGTCTTTTCTCCCAGGTATGAAGGGATAGGATGAGAAGAAATGGCCTCAAGCTGCACCAGGGAAGGTTTAGACTGGACTTTGGAAAGATTTCTTCACCAAAAGGCTTATCAAGCATTGCAACATGCTGCCCAGTGAACTGCTAGGGTCACCATTCCTAAGGGTATTTAAGAGACGTGTAGATGTGGCGCTAAGGGACATGGTTTAGTGGTGGAATTGGCAGTGTTAGGTTCACTGTTGGATTTGATGATCTTAAGGGTCTTTTCTAATCTAAATGATTCTGTGATTCTATGACTTATGTCTTCTACATTTTTTTCTCTCACATACAGTTTAAGACCAATGTTTCATCCATTAGATGATGAAAGCATTCTATGGTTTGCCAGTCTGTTTATTCTTGCCCTTTTACACAGCTGTTATGTAATCCCTCTTACTTTATGTGCACACCCCTGTATGGCTACTAAAGCATGTTCACAAGTAATGATTCTCCGTAAATTACAAAGCAGTACTTAACTGGAAAGCATTGCAGGGACTTAGTTTTTAATAGAACTTATTTTTTTCTGGTATATTTTCAGTACTACTAGATTACAGGAAAAAAAGGGGGTTTGCATTCATTTATAAATTCAGTTTAAAAGACAGAATTAAGAACGGTCATCCTAAAACTTTTTTTAAAAAAAAGTCTGTCATCAGCAGTATTTTTGCAAAGAGTAGTGCACTGTACAATGTTTGTAAATCAATAAACCCAGGGAAATTGTCACAGTCTTTACTGTTTTCTCATGAGGACAGATAACTAATATGTATTTTGTTTTGAATGACACTTAAGAGCAAAAAGGAACTGCACAGGCAGTGGAAGCAACAACAGGTACCCAGGAAAGCGTATAGAGATGTTTCCCTGTTCTGTAGAGATGGGGTCAGGAAGGCCGAGGTCCATCTCCAGTGGATGGACCACTAGGCAGGGCCTGGGGGAGCAAAATCCCTCCCAGTATAAGAGAAGGTCAAATACATGACCACCTGAGGAATCTGAGAATACATGAGTCTATGGGACCTGACAAGACACATCCCAGAGTCCTGCAGGAATTGTTGATGTAGTCGCAAAGCCACTCTCCATTGAATTTGAGAAGTTGTGACAGTCAGGGGAAGTCCCTGATGACTGGAAATGGGGAAACATTGCACCCATTTTTGAAAAGGGTAGAAAGGAGGACCCTGGGAACTACCAGTCTATCAGGCTGACCTCCATGCCTAGGAAGATCATGGAACAGATCCTCCAAGAAACTATGCTAAGGCACACGGAGGACAAGACATGATTTAGGACAGCCAGCGTGGCTTCACCAAGGGCAAGTCCTGCCTGATCAACCTCGTGGCCTCTAAGAGGGAGTGACTACATCAGTGGACAAGTGAAGAGTTACAGATGTCCTCTGTCTTGACTTCTTTAAGGCCTTTGACACTGTCCCACATAACATCTTTCTCTCTAGATTGGAGACATATAGATGAGTTCAGCAGATAAGGAGTTGGCTGGATGGTCACATCCAGAGACTAGTGGTCAACGGCTCAATGTTCAGATGGAGATCGGTCACAAGTGGTGTCCCTCAGGGGTCTATACTGGGACCAGTACTGTTGAATATCTTCATCAGTGACATAGAGCGTGGAATCAAGTGTACCCTCCACAAGTTTGCAGATGACACCAAGCAGAGCTGTGGTTGACATGCCTGAGGGACAGAATGCCATCCAGACGGAGCCAGACTGGCTTGAGAAGTGGGTCCATGTGAACCTCACGAGGTTCAACAAGGCAAAGTGCAAGGTCCTGCACCCGGGTTGGGGCAACCCCCAGTATCAATACATGTTGGCAGATGAAGGATTTGAGAGCAGCCCTGCCAAGAAGGACTTGAGGGTACTGGTGAATTAAAAGCTGGACATGAGTCAACAATATGTGCTTGCAGCCCAGATAGCCAACCATATCCTGAGCTATCAAAAGAGAGTGGCCAGCAGGTCAAAGGAGGTGATTCTGCCCCTCTACTCCACTCTGGTGAGACCTCACCTGGAGTCCTGTGTCCAGCTCTGGTGCCCTCAGCACCTCAGCAGACATGGACCTGTTGGAGCAGGTCCAGAGGAGGCCACCAAAATGATCTGAGGGATGGAACACCTCTCCTATGAGGAAAGGCTGAGAGGGTTGGCGTTGTTCAGCCTGGAGAAGAGAAGGGTCCAGGAAGACCTTGTTGCAGCCTTCCAGTACTTAAAGGGGCTTATAAGAAAGATGAGGAAGAACTTTTTTGTAGGGCCTGTAGCAACAGGACAATAGGTAACAGTTTTAAACTGAAAAAGGGTAGATATAGACTAGATATAAGAAAATAATATTTTATGCTCAGAGTGCGGAAGCACTGGAAGAGGTTTCCCACTGTCACGGTTTAAAGCAGGACATCAATAAAATGAGTGACAGATGCTCTCTATTAACCTCTACCCTCCCACTAGAAGTAGGGAAAAGGAGGAAAAGGGAGATACTTACAAACTGAATATAAAAAGTTTTACTAATAACATTAATAATACTGGTAATATTAATAACATAAATAATAAGAGAAATAATGCAAAATGCACAAAACAGACATGGAGTTTCCCGTGGAAACTGGCACCAGGAGGAAGCCCCAGACTGGACTTGGCAGCAGATGGGAACTGGACTCAGGGATGCACAGATCGGAATCTGGATCAGGATTGCAGGCAGAACAAGAAGCAGCCATGGACGAAGAGAGCGAGACCCTCTTGATCCCCCAGCTTTAAACTGAGTGTGATGTGAAAGGCATGGAATACCTTATTGGTCAATATCGGGTCACTTGTCCTGTCCGCCCCTCCCCACAAGTGCGACACCATCTGACTCCTCACTTGCAGGACCTTAGAGATCTGTCAGAGACCTTGGCTGCTATAGTAAGAATTATAAACAGGGGCCTTTTTCCGCATTCCTTTCCTACTGTTAGCTCAGTGTAACTATGAACATCAGGTGTTACCAGCTTTGTAGTGGACAGTGTCTGTAAAATACGCATCCAGTTTCAGAAAAGTGCAGTTACTTAGAAGAACTTGGCTGTGAGAAAGGTTCACTAAAAGAGAACTAATTCACTAATTCTGTTTTAACCAAAATCAGGACACCTTGGAAACATTCACTGTCAGACTGGACGGGGCTTTGAGCGACCTGATCTAGGTGAAGATGTCCCTGCTCTTTGAAGGGGAGTTGGACTAGATGACTCTTAAAGGACCCTTCCAACACAAACCATTCTATGATTCGGTGATTCTCTGATTCTCTGATTCTATGATTGTATAATTCTTCTGTTCCCTCATGTGGATAAATGTCATAGAACAAATGACGGAGCATTTGACTGACAGTGTCTAATTGCGTTTACCTTCACAAAGAAAAAGATTAGCATATGCTAGATACTCCAGAGAATATTACCAATTAGCCTTCTTAGTGACAATCCTGAGGGTGACGAGTCATCAAAATTCAGGTTCCAAACGTAAAAAAAAACCACCCTAGAAAAATTATCCTTAAGATTAAATCACTATATTTCCATGCCTTTAAAACTGTTCAAGTATTTGTGCTTTTTAAGTATAAGTAAATATTTATTGTCTAAAAAAAAGGGTTAAAATTTATATAGTTGGTCCAGAAACAGCCTTGACTCTGGCCCCTTTATTCTCTATGTCTTTTATAAGCATGTGTTCAAAGAACGAAGGGAATGGTGACAGGGAATTAATTTCATAGGTGAATGTTGCCATGTTAAGTTTTTTGTATTATGGAAGACAGTTTTAAATTATATGACCATATGCCATTACCATGTCTTATTCACCCTTCATCTACCATGCAAATCAATTAACAGATGAAGCCAAGGTTTTACATAGCCCTTTCTTACTGTGGACCAAATTGTTATCACTACTAAAGTGATGTAAATCTGGATGATTTACTCTGAAATCAACTGAATTATTTCAGAATTACACCAACGTAACAGGAAGAAAATTGTCCCTGCCCAAGGAAATTATTTGAAGAGTTTTCTAGCAAGCTGAAATGTATAGTAAAGGAAGCAGGGCTCACATCAAGCAAAATCTGCATTGTATGAATTTCTTGCCTACACCTTCAAAATCTGCATCTCTCTTAGGATCTGCTATATTTTTTCTTTTTTCATGATTTCTAGAAAGTACACATTGGAAACTACCACTTTCATTTTTTTCTAATATATTCCTAGAAATGTGCCCACCTCTGTTTAATACAGCCTGAAGAAATGAGGGATGGGTCCTGTGGAAATAACAGCAGAAGACACTGCATTTAAAGGCTTTATTGTTAGTCATACTCAGGAGATGGCAAAATAAGGAACGTACTTGTGACATGAAAATTTACTTTATCTGGACAATCTTGTATGGTTCTAGTTTCAGTTTTGAGGGCAGCTTTCAGAGGTAATGTGCTAAGTATTCAGAAATTTTTTTTCCTGTTGCTGCAACTCAGCGTTATGTCAATGGTCAAATAATCTTTCCATCCTTCTTGTGCTAGTGTCATTCACACTTTTCAAACTCTTCCGCCTTCAATACTAACACAGATGAACTGGATTGGAGTGTAGTAAATGGATCCACCAGGGACTAAACATTGAGAAGGTGACATTTTCAGTGGGAAGTCACATTTCTGAAAGGGCACATCCCTTTTAACTAGACAGCTCGTCCCTTCTGAATTGTTAGCTTTTCTGTACTGTATATAGATATACAAATCACAGCAGTCCCTCCTAGCTCTGTGATGTCTCTGGAGACATGCAAGGGAATCCAGAACTGCGGGTGACTCATCTGTAAATTGGAACTACCAGGTAAGGGGACATTTTTCAGAGGACAGTAGCTAGGACATCCATCACTTTTTGTGATTCACTTGTTCCCTGAAACAGCGGGTAGCTGGGTCTAAACATGGTAAAAACTGCTTTAAAGTATTAGCTAACAAAAGAACCTCAAATCTGAGTTCTTTCTTACATAACCCCACTGAAGCCTCAGCAAGTGTATCTAGTCCAAGATTTTCTCTGTGTGCTCATGGTGTCTGTGCCATGAATTATATTTGCTGTAAAGCTATGTGTCTGACTTCTCTTCTGCCTGCTAACGAAGAGCTTCTAGTAGTTCAACATTCCAGAAGCTAAGCAGCATAAAATAACCACACCATTCACAGGTACTAGCCTGACTCACATGTTTTTCTTCCCTTGCATGTGCTTCTTCTGTACTCTGAGATGAAGGGTAGATGGGAAGTTCTCTGTACAGGGCTGCTATAGCCTGGGACTGCTTAACAGTTCAGTGTGGCTCCTGGGCCAAAGATAGATCACAGGACTAGGGCTGTGATGATGCTCAAATCTACAGGTAATCCTAATTCCTAGTATCAGGAACAAGCAAAGCAGCAAGGCCAGCTCAGGGAAACATTGGGACCCAGCTGCATGCTCAGCCCACATCTCAGGATGGCAGACTGGGACTCCCAGAGGTCTCCTACCCTTAGCTTTCTATGGTAGCAGTCTGCCTGCTGGCCCCAGGCCCCACAGACACCTTGCTATGCTATGCAAGACTTAAGCAGTTGTTTCTCCCTATTGCCTTCCTGGTTTGTACCATGACAAAAAGAATACACCACATTTTGAGTAGACACAAGTAATAACAAAAAAATTGAAGATGATTTCTGCATAAACTTTTAATATTTCCAGTCATTCAGAATAAACATCAGCATAGATGTCTCTGTTTCTGGAGGAAGAGGGTGACTGATTAAAGACTTTAAGTAGTTTTCTCATTGTTTGAGAAATCAGCGTAGGGTGAAATTCTGACAGGTACAGTTCACACTCAGTGAACTTCTTAATTGTGGTTGCCAAATTAGATGGCATTTCAATCTTCCTAATACCTATACCAAGATTTTTGTGGCACTCCATTTTTTGGTTAATGCAATCAGGAACATTTAAAGAGTTAGTTAGCAGAAGCACTCACAGTGTTTTAACTAGTAATTGAAGGCTGGAGAAAGAGGTGAAGAGAGACGAGGCTATCTGAAGATTACTAACAAGTATGTTGCAGTATTTCTATATATTACACTTGTGGATAAACAAGGAATTATCCCTTACAGTAATGCAGTGTTTGACATTTATAAGAGATTCTGGATAAGATCACTGAAGCATCTTTTCTTCCTCTCAATTCACTGGAGGCAATATAACTTCCTTCAGTAGCTACCATAGAAAAAGAAGTGAGTAATATGGACTTTGTATTTCAGTTAGCTTGCACAGGTTAAGTGCCAAAGTTTTCCAAAGTGCAAAGTCTGAGTCTGTATGAACAATGAATGCACACATCCACCCAATACTGTGTCTGCAGTCAGTTACAGTGTGAGCAAATGCTGCAATTCCACAAGCAGCCAGCATTTTCAGTTGTCAACGTGAAGGCACTGCTGTGACACTGCCTTATGAATGTGTCGTTTTGACACCCAGGGATTAGACTTGGGAACAGTCATTAAATATCTCCCTTTAATAAATGCAAACTTTACATTTATCAGATAAGGTATTTTCTTCTCACTTATAAAGGGCTTCTGTAAATTCAGTTCTCTCTAGTTATTAATTTACGAAGTCATTTCAGTGTCTAGCCTTTGTCTGATGTAATAGAACCTGCTTGTTCTGCCCTTGTAGATCAGTCCCTCGGTAGAAATGGCACTGTCATCCTTGGTATTGTTTGTGGTTGGGGGAAGTCCAGCTGAGAATAGTCAAATTTCCAAGTCCTTCAGGACTCTGAAAATGTTATAGCATCACTTAGTCTGCCTAGGAAGTGTCAGGGACAGCACAACCATGTCGGTGATCCAATCCCAGCATCCACCAGCACTGCCAAAGAGCTTCCAAAGCTACTCTTACCGCGGAGGGTTCACAGACACATCCCTGCACTGCTGTCCAGGAACTGATATGAATTCCCACCATGTCCCAGCTACTTGCCTTCTCCAGAGACTTGTACACAAATCCCTGCCTTGCCATGTCTTTATTTATTTGTGCCTTTGGTGTACATATGCACCTCCTAATTATCTCCACCAAAAGCTTTCCCTCAAACTGTGGCAACACCAGCATGTGATTCACAATGCAGGGATGATGCCCTGAAATCCCTGTCGGCACTGTCTGAGCTTTTGCTGTGCTATAAACAACAAAGGCTGCCAATATCCCAGCTTTCAGCCACATGCCTTGTACTGGCATACTTTCCCTGAATAAGTCATGTGTCCTTTGACCAGAAGTGTGCTGCAAAACAGAAGAATAAAAACAGAAATGGCAAGAACTGCCTCCAAGCTTAGGCAGCCAAAGGGCACTCAAGAGAACTCATTATGATGATGCAAAGTAGTTAAAACTGCTGCAACAACTTCAGGAAATTCAAGAAGAGCTTGGATCAGACTTAACTCGATATTGGAAGTATTTCTCAAAATAAGAAATGTTAGCCAAGGCTTGTATCTTTACAAACTTTAAGAAATTATTTTTCTTCCATGAAGTCCACTGTTTTTCAGGTACCTAAGGAATCATCTGAAATAGATTTCTAAGTGTCCATCCTCTTCAGCCATTAGACAACAGCCTTCAGTTTAAGCTCCTAAGGACATTCTCCCATCAACAGGACAATGCTAAACACAATGGCAAATTTCAGTCATCTTCTAAAGAGTTGTTCTTAGCTGTCCATCTTCCAGTGTGAAGTCTTAAGCCATAATCACGTACTTATTTATATACCGAAAGATCTGGGGTATGCACTAGGATATTTGGAAGTGCAAAGGTAGCTAATGACACATTTTGTTATGGATTCCTAGTTCATCAGCACGCATCTACATCTTTAGACACAGATACCTGTAAAAAATATACATGGCTTTCCACATTAAGTACCAGACTGACAACATCACATGATGAATCATACAGTCCATCTGATTTTTAAATGGCTATAATGGATGCTGCAGAAGTTTATGTACCTCACGTATTTTTAAATACTTTTCTGATTCTAACCTTACGTGTCCACATCGCAGCTCAATGACTCGTATCAAGGGAAAGGTTGACATTTTCCACTTTCAACTTTTGTCTTCTTATAAATAATTTTAGAACTTTAAGACATCTTTTATCCCAAAACTGTATATGCACCTCCTCCAACAGCCCAAGAATTATCTGGATTTTTCACTGGACCACAATGAAATGAATCTGAATTGACTTATCAGTGCCTGCTGACAAGTCTGTAGTTATATTCGTCATATGTGACCAATACTGTAATGAGGTCACTGTTCTGCACTTTCTTCTCATACTCTTTCACCTCTTCCTAAGCATTGAATAGAAGATATTTGCAGTACATTTGATTCCTATCTGTTTAAAGGAGACCAAATACATTCACTTGGTGAATCCAAATAGAAGTTACTGCAGCTACTTGCAAAGCCCTTGAAATTATCTACCTGTTTTGGGGTACTGTCCGTGGTGGGGGTCATGAAGTAGCAAAGCTGGAAAAAAAGATCTTAAAATGTCTTAGTTAAAATATTCTAGGGAGAAATAAACATTTGATAAATCTTCATGGTTTACTGAAACATTACTTCCCCTACCCTCTCCCATTGAGAACTGGAGCTGGTACGTCCAAGGTGAAGGTGTAGAAAACTCAATTTTCTGGCAGGAAAGGGGACTTCGAAGGCTGCAAGGCTCTGTTATTACTAGCACCCAAAGCAGCAGGAGCCCATGGATGTCAAGGAACTCACTTGCAACTGACAGTTCTGTCAAGGAATTAATATATTATGCGGCTTTCAAAGTTCAATCTCAACTTTCTTTAAGTAGGAAGAAACAGAAGAATTTGAAAGAGGATCAGCAATGATTAAGCAGCGTATGCAGCTGGAGAGACTTAATGCAGGGAGGCGTGAGGGTGTGAGGCCCCTGACTCCTGGCTGGGACAACCCCCACCCCCACCCCTCACCACAGTCTGAGCCCTCTTCCCTATCCCTGCAGAGAAAGATGAGGAAGGGACTGGAGATGTGCAAAAGACTTCTCTGGTCCGAAGGTCTCCACAGGCGCTGGCTGAAGCCTCAGGAATATTAAAAGCTCGGTCTTTTGCACTGGAGGTAGGGTGGTTTTCCTCCACTGATGGGAGTGACCAGCAAGGGCTATGGCAGATATGTGTCAATATTTTCACTGAGCAGGAAAGCAAACACTGGTAGAAGCACACATGCTGCTGCTGGCTGTAGAGCAGCTCATGTTGGTCAAAGACTGTACTTCTTATTTATCATTCGCATTCATTCCATAAGTATATAACTAATATATTCATAACATAATTCCATAATTCTTTGTAAAAAATGGGCTTGCAACTTACTCATAAAGATTTTTTGTAATTGTGGTGTGCTAGCATTAGCAAGGAACCTACAAAACTGAAAGAATATTCATTTCATTTGAAGTCCTGGGTATCATTACATTCAACTTTGATGCCTGAAGCACAACCTAATTACACAGGTTTTTCAGATAGAGTCTCTTCATTTTATATGCTTTTGTCAGTCGAAATCAATTTAGCACACTCCCTCTAGAGCCCTTGAAAACACTGAGGCTCTTACAGCCGGTTTCTGTGGCAAGGGCTGAAGAATTCTAGTCATGTTTCGTAAGCAGCAAATCTCCAGGAGCATTTTCTCACCAGTTTTAATAGATTGGTCCATGACTGCTTTCTCAGTTCTCCCAGCTAAACGATTCTGCTGTTGCTTCCTTACCGAGCTACGTGTAAAACACAAGATGTGTCACTTGGTCCTCAGGACAGGTTCCAACTTTCTTATGTCCAAGATGAAGAGACATTTGTCTATTTAATTTGTTGGCCTTCCATGGTGTGAAAGCCAGACTGATTGTCTATCTACCCTCTGCCTCAGTTCACACAGCAGCTCCACCTGAGGCAACTAAAAGGAGGCAATCTCTGCAGTCACCCCCTCTGCATGGAGGAGATTTGGTCATTAACTTTCTTCCTTAGTAGCAAGCTACTGGAAGGAACATAAATTAGCACAAAGCTTTTTGAGTCTGACATGCTTTTAGTGGCTGGATTTTTCTGTTGTCAGCAGAGGAGCACTGTGGTGATGTCTGCCAGCAGCACTGTAAGCTGGACCACGGCCAGATTTTCTGCCATAAACCTCAGAGGTATATACGCCCTTATGTAATAACACTTATCAGAAAGTATCCCAAAGTGCTGTGAAACTGCACAAGATGTATTCAGGGAGTGTTTCATCACCAGGTCTTCTCTGGAGCACAGCTGTTCCTACACACCCTGTCATCTTCTGGGGTCTTAAACAGCAGCATCATCCACTCAGTTTTTTAAAACATGGGGTGGGTGGTGTCTGTGCTTAGCTAACTCATGTGGGGGGCGGGTTGTCCTATTTAAGATAAAATAGGAAAGAACAGTAATACTGAACATCGTCTTGGCTCCTTTCCTTGCAAGTGCTTAACTACAACAAAGACATGTATGCTTGCCACTGTTGTAAGACCAACCTGGTACAATCCCCTGAGCTGTTCAAATCTGATAAAACCATCAGAACAAGTTCTGTGGGACCTGACTGGAGTCCCTGTGTCCTGCAGAGGTCTGAGCTACCAAAATTCTCCTAAATCTGAGGCAGCTCAAATTACTGCCACTTCCTGAGCATTTCTATGACAATTTGTGGTTACACAATACAAACACATATCTGAATATTACCTTTAGGCCTTGAAATATCTTGTATGAACACTGCCTCCCACTCTCCCTTCCTCTGCAAATAGTTCAACAGTTTCAAGTAATTTGCAAACTATTTCTAGTTCCTGCTTGGAATGGGTAATAACAGCTATCTTCATTTTGGGATCCTTCAGAGTAAGGTACCGTACAATTGCAAGGTGGGCAGAAGCTTCACTAAAAGTGGTATCCATAAATGCAGAGAACAGTGAAACAAGATCATAAAAACGTTGAGTAACATTAAGATTGGAGCTTTTTACTCATAACAGAAAATGACTGCCATAAACATTACCAAACTAATGAGCAACCTGATGCACTTTAAAATAAAATCCACTATACAGGAATCATGAAAAAAAACCCCAAATATAAAAATACCGAGCCAGCAGCACACGCCTCCATAGGACTGAGGGAAAGCTACACACGCACGTATAGCAGATGAAAAGAGTTCCAGTCTTGACACATAACTTAATCTTAACCTAGAAAGAAGGCAGCAGTACCTAAAGGATGAAAATAAATACATATACAGATATAGATGTAGCAAGAACTATAGTTCTGAATTATCTTAAATATATCAGGATTATTGCATAAAGTAAAGTAATTACAGCCAGATCAAAAGGCTATTGGCATTCCATTGGGTTTCTGGTGGGCTTGAAGGTCTCTGAGTTTCAGGGTCTGAAAATTACAAATCACCATACCGCAGCAATACTCTAAACAAGAAGAAAAAGCTGTACCTTTCCACTGCATAGCAGCAACAAACAGATGAATGCTAGTCTTAAAAAATACCAATCCAATATGCTGTTTGAAGGAAAGTTTTGTCCTGTGAGCTCTGATGTTGGTGTTTGATGGACAGTCATTTTGTGTTGGCTAGAATGAAGGAAACACCATTACCAGGCATCTAGGTTTAAATTTATGACAATCAAAGAAACTACAAGAAGAAAACTAGTGTTAAAGTGAACAAATGCATTTACAATACACAAATTCAAATCATATCACCTGAGAACAGAACCAATTTAGAAAGCTGGTATTAAAGTCAGTACAAGAATTAGCACAGAACAGAAATTCTTGGTGGTTTCTCCAGCCAGTAGCTTAAGAAAAAACTGTAGCAGTCCAAGTTTATTAGAGATGTGTAATCTCTTTGCCATTCAGAATTGCAGGAGGACAATCAAAGCCCTGAAAAAATGCTCCAGGAAATTATCTCAGAAAAAATATTTGAAAAGTTGGAAGCTTACTATTTCCAGTAAATTTATTACTTAAGATGCTTAAACTTTAGAACAAAGCCAATTCAAAACTAGATTCTAGACACTGATTCTTTTTGAAGCTCGCTTTCCTAAGAAGTGATATCTATGCACCGGTACTTTCTATTTGCTCATCTGTGTAGAAGATGGAAAGGTGGATTCCTGGTGTTTTGTGTAAAAAATATTTTAAAGATATTGTAACAGAAAATAAAAATTAGTCTTTCCTAAAGCAATTTTTCCAAACTTAAAAATCTGTAAAACCTGATGCTTTCCCCAAAAACTCTACCTAGAGAAACTGTGCCTTATGATAAAATTTTTTTGATTTATAAATAAAATTAGTTCTACATGCTGCATCCAATCTCAGTGAAGTTTGTGGCTAGTGGATATGTTGTACAATAAAATAAATTTATTTCACATAAGTATTCATAAGCTACAGTGAATGAGCTTTGACTCCACTACCCTAATTCAATAAATAAAATATATCTGAAAAAGATGTCATAAACAAATTAAGTATACAATATATTGACTAGTAATACACCTTGTAAAACAAGTGTGATATCTAAGGTCTCAAATGTAAAAGCATGGCACACAGAAACTTGAAACTGATGCTGCAGTGTGGAAAATGTAGATTTTAAACATAATATTCCTTTGACTCTAATTTTTGTAAAGCCTCGACATTATCATCATTCACACACATAATAAATGACAACCCACTCCTCAGAAAGCTATGTCTAAGCAAACAGAATGGAGAGGAACAATGGAGAAAAAAGGAGTAGCAGTAGGTTGAACTGAATAAGATCAGGCAGGACAGACTTCCCCTGAACATAACTAAGAGGCAAGGCTATTTCCTTGCCCGTCATTTTGAGTTCACTGAGGCCTTGAGATTGGTAAGAAAAGTGTAATCAACAGTGTAAGTCTCAGATTTCCAAAACACAAGTAATGGTGAGTATTGAGAGTGCCATCAACCAGAAAAGCACATTTCCATGGGTGTGCTTGGCAAGAACCAGGGTGGAAATTCTCATCTTTGACCACTCTGCCCAGAAGGGCGCAGAAGATGCTTCACTTCCATCCAGAGACACTTGCCCAATGCGGCTCCTCTCTGCTGGGTCATCACTTACACTGTTAGCTCTCACTACTGGTTTCATATCCTGGTAGCATGAGGGAAACAATGAAAAAAAAGGGAGAAAACAGTTTTGAAACCCCACAGATTTTCAAACAAGCCAAAGGCCAGGCACAGTATTTGATATTATTCTTGTCTACATACCCTCTCTTACTTACTCATTTTTCAGTTTATGATGTCGCCTTAAGGTATATGCATTAAAATAAGCAAGATGTGAAGCAATTCATATATTGCAACATCTGTACAGTCTTAAGGAATTGCTCAGATGAGCAGAAAATGCAGCTGTGATTACCTGAGAACTTCACAGTTATCCAAACTATCCTTTGCCAGTCCCTCCATACAAGGACCTTTAAAAGGGTTGATTTAACTCAACTGTATGTTCCTACTTTATTCCAGAAGCTTGTTTGAGTCCATCACTGCCATGGTGCAAATTAGCTACATAAAACAACAAAGAATTATGGAAGTCATGTTTTTTCTCAACACAGAGGCAAGACAGCCAGCAGAAACAGGGAAATTTGCAAGAGAAAGAGTTGCTGTCTCATTCCTGTCTTTGATTCAGCATCAGCTGCAGCTTCTAGCGTAGCAGCTGGCTTGGCTGTGAGCTATTCAGAGAAGCAACGTGCTTCCTTCCAGATGCAAAGTGCATATATTTTCCAGCTAGGATATATGTAAATATTTGTATTTTTCTGCTGTTACTCGGAGAGAGTTCTGCACTAGCTGATCATCACTACAAGTAAGCTTACGTCGGTTTATAGCAGTCAGTTCGCTTCATACCATAAACAAAAAAATCCGATTTAACAACACACACAGCCAATGCAGCCACATGCTATTGGGAGCCTAGCATTGAAAGTAACAAAAAGCTACTTTGTCTTTGGCCTTCGGATTGATATCCCAGAAGCTATTTCACAGCTGTAAGTATTGTGCTAGCTAAGTAATCATAACATCAGCGCTGAATTTGTTAGCAAGGGAAAATCTTTATGTACAAAAGGCCTCATATGGCTAAGCATCTCTCCAAGAGAAAGTAATGAAGCTGTCTGTTTCATTACACATTAATGGCTTCTTTATTCTCTGCAGGAAAATAATCAGCTGCTGAAGAGAGAACATAGAATAAGACTCATGTGTCAGTTAGTTGAAGATTTATCTTCAGGGCTTAATATTTGTCTGTGGATTTTCACGTTAACAAATTTTCCTCGTAAAAATAAAATTTTGTTAAGGATTTGGCGCTTTGAACTATAACAGGAAATGTAATATTAAAGTAAATGTGTGACTGGCTGAAAGCAATTCTGAATATCCAGATATCACAGACTAACTCCAGATTTGGAGCCCACCCCCAGTGAAGCCGAAGTACCAGCCTGTACTTGCAATTACCAATAAGCTAAAGAAACTGTACATATTTTAAAAAACCTTGCAAAAGCAAAGCGTTTGATTTTGAGTCTTCTAGGAGTCTTTTCTTACTAAGCTAACTACACATTTATATTGTTTACAGTGTACTTGTAGAAAGCCACTTCATTGCTTTTTCTAACTATGGGTAAAACTGCTTGCACACCTGAAAGTAAATGTTGTAAATCACAATTGTTACAAATTCTTATTTGGCAGGAGGATTACCTAACAAACAGCAGTGCTTTATTTCTGTCTAAAAGGAGAATGCCAAAACTGGCAGAACTTCAGAGGACCTTTAGGTCATTAGCTTTGTGAGCCTTATTTTTAACCCAGACATAGTGTTCTTCAAATAAACTTCAGGACAAAAATCAGATTTTAGCAGATACCTTGAGGTGTGAATCAAAATCAATATCTAACATTTGCCCTAACTAGCAAAAGAAATTACAAGAGAAGTTGATATTTACTCACAGTAAAAGTATGTCTAATGAAGTGAAGACACTAGCTTTGTTTCTTGCAGCAGGAAGCAACTTAGTATCATACTGGATGTAAATATTCCATTAGTTCTACTAATTTATTAGGATCTGCCAAAGGTTTCTTACAATACAGCTGCCATCTAAACACAATTGGAAATACTCATCTCTGTAACTGGATACATCAACATACTAGAAACAATAGCTATAATGTTACAATTTTTTTTTTTTTTTTTTTATTAAAAGCAGCACTACTATACTGGGTTTGTCTTACTGCAGGTAGCAGTTGTGTGTCATTCTGATGATTTTAGCTGCTCAAATTAAAGAAGTCTTCCACTGATCAAAAACTTTTTGAAGACTAATATTGTGGCCCAGTCTGAATAGATATCCAGGGGAGTAACAAAAAGCATATCTCTAATGATCAAAAGTAAATCTATTTCAACACTTAGTGTATTCATATAGACCAAAGACTATTTTCTAAAACCTTCAATGTTGATAGCAGCACATTTTTTGCTAGTATTTGAGGATGTTTAGAATGAAATTATTACCTATATTTAGTCATAGAACTTTCTTCTCTCAGATCCCTGACTCATTCAGTGCTTCCAAAAGACAATGCTAGTGGCTTTTCCCCTTCATTACCAGTCATTCTTAGCATCTACCTCTTAGGATCTGATTGTATTAACAGTGCTAATCACACATTCTCTAGGGCAATCTTCGTATATCATTTTAGCATTTCATGAGCTACCTAGATCTAAGTGATATTGCTACCTTCATTTTAGGGATTAAAAACAGAGAAAGAGGCATACTAAGGTCAAAACATTTCACTAACTTGAGGTATACTGTCTGTGGATACCAGAGACCCTGTTTTGTGAGAGTTTTGCATTTTGCAGCACAGTATGTATGGAAAGAACAGCTCTCTGTTGTTGCATTTGCAGTCATGTTTCAGTCTTATCAGATGTGCTGTAGATAGGACCGCACAAGATGAACTGAGTATCTATAAAATATTGACGACTATCAAAGATCAGGGCTTGGTCAGCGAGTGTAGAAGTAAATAAGCAGTTAGTGGGAGGAGCAGGGCAGCAGCTACCACTTTCAAATAACATCCATCTGCATCAGACAGGCTTCCCTTCTCTGCAAGCTGCTGTCTTGTTCAGCAGGTGCCTTCCCAACCCTGCCCCATGTGAGGGGGAGTAGTCTCTTATGCCTCTGCTCTCTTGTGTGGTCATTGCTTGGCTGCAAATCCAACCCCCCCACTCACACTCACTGTGACAAAAGGCCCAATGAGGAAAAGCCGTAAGCATGAAATTAAAGCTAAACGAAATAACATTTACAAAGTGCTGACCTAAGCCACACTTGCCATCTTAAGAGTGAAGTTCTGCAACCTCTGGCCAAGTTGCTCTGCAGTCTTAGTAAGAACAGAAGCACGGAATAAAGTAGATATTCTCCACTTATTTTTCTTAAAAAAAAATACAGAAAACATTAGAAAACTCATATTGAGCTTTCTTACTTGAACATATTATATTGGTTCCCAAGAGTCATTTCCAGGCTTTGGACCTTTGCATCCACCACCCCTCCCGCTACCTCTGGAGCTGCTGAGTGACCTGTCGCAACAAGAGGCCGTGATGCCCCAAAACTGGCAAGCATTAGGGAGGGATGAAAGATGTACTTTCCCCTTGGACTTCCTCCCCTAGCCTCCCTTTCTTCACTCACCAGTTGCTGGTCCCAACCATGACTTTTCCCTGTTCACCCCCCTTTCCAGACACCCAGCACCAGAAGCCCCTGATTTTCACTGTTGCTTTCTGCCCACATCTTCTGCTTCCTGCCCACCCGGTGATCTCCTCTCCTCACCGCCTTCGTACAGCACCGGAGTTGCACAGGCAAGTATAGATAATGCACTATAGAACAGAGAAGTGCCTTTATTCTGGTTCTGGCCTGGAGCAGCTAAACTTATTTCTGGCCCTTTACTGGAGCATGTTCAGTTGCTCTCTAGGGATAGCTTTAGTATCCTAGTTCTACAATAATTAACTACTTCTAGTTTGTGGATGGTGGACTTACATGAGTATGTTTCTGAATGGAATCATTATTAAGCTAGCCCTCACCTATATATAAATTCAATTTCATTTCTTTATGTAGACCTTTAGACTGTTCTGTGGTCACTAATGACCAAGATAAGTTTATTACAGACATGAGAACACTTGAAATTTAAGTGATGTTCGCTAGAGGTATAAGTCATCCAAGATTGTATCCTCCTTTCTGGCATACATGCTGTCATGCAAGAGTCAAACATTTGCTTTCCAAGAAGATGCTTTGGTATAAATGTGTTATCTTGCGTCTCATTTATTAATTTCAAATTTTAATGGATAACAAACACAGAGCAGGAAGAACACTGATAAATCAAGTTTGCCTAAAGACTAAATGCATATTCGTGGAAATGCCTTGCTCTACAATCATCTATCAGTGGCATTTGGAAAAGACACTTTCATTTCAGGTCTCCAAGAGCTCCACAAATAGTAATTACTCACAACGAAAGAAAAGGTACTTTTAAAAATACAGTATGGCGGAAGTGGAATAAAAGAACAACACAAAGCTTAAACAGAATTACTTCATATGTTTGTGATATTCCACTCTATGACACTTTGCAACACTTCTATTATCACTGGTTTCCTTTGCCGTATGGGGCTCACAAATTTTCTAGGTAGGCACTGCACAGTGAGTATGCTCAAATTTTAAAAGCTTTACAGAGCCAAAGGAGCACTTAATAGAAATGGTGGGGCACAGCAGCGTGCATTTCTGGGGGCAGTAGATGTCAAAGGACTATCACTACAATAAAGCTCAAATGCTACTTAAAAACACCCATCAAGAGGCAATTTGAAGCACTGAGGGATGTTTAATCTACACCAGCAGTCACCCACAAAGCACCAACAGCCACCGTCATACCAGCCATCAAAATATGTGCCCCAAGGATTTCAAAGTACCCCGTCGAGAGTGAAACTTAAAGAGTTGTTGCAACAGTCCCACTTCATTTCTTGAAACTGAAGAGATATATCTCTGTCTCCTGGCCTGTCAGAGCACCTGAGAAGGAATATACTTCAAGGTTGTAAAAGAAAAGTCATCCATGGCTTGCTGCAGCAGAGACGGCTCTGTAGTTTCCATCCCAGACTGAGTAGAGCTCAAAGGCACAGCAGGAGCTCTGGTTTCAAAGAGTGATAACCATGCTGAGTTTTTAAATGCCTGCTGCTAAAATAATTTAGGAGCTGCAATGGGAGCATTTCTGGAGGCTGGTGGATGCTGGCTTTCCCTAACCAAATAACGTTCCAAATGTACAAAGAAAAACAGGAGACGTGCAGTGCTTCAATAAAAAAGAAAAAAATCTGGCAGATCTCCAGCTAGGTACTACAGGTGGTGTTGTCTAATGTCCTGAACATAAGATTGAGGATCAGGAATGCCACAGTATGGACAGCATGCCCATTGCACTGTCCTGGGTTTGTAATGAAGCCAGATTAAGAACCTCATCTCTACAGGCAGCAACAGTTTATGGCATTGTGCACTTCCTATTGCTCCATCAGCCCTCAAAAATTAGCCACCGTGTTCCTGCAGCCTTTCATCACGACAGCAATCAAAGGACACCACTCGCGTTGGCATTTCTGGGGATCTGAACCTCCCTAGCGTGAGTACAGCTTTCAAACCTGCCAAACCAACACAGGTGACTTGTCTGCCTTGTCCTCCTTTCAAATGCTCCCCAGGCCATGCAAGCCTTTTTGCATAGTTTGCAGCAGTTTGAGGATCAGTCACGAATCTGCACCAGTCATTTCTTTTTGTTCTGTCTCCTGCCTCTGCTCTTGGAAGAGTCTTGTGCCCCAGGAAACACCCCCGGGAACTGTGACGCTGGGGAGTTTTTTCCATTGGCTGCTTTCAGAATGAAAAGAAGACTGTAAGGGGAGATTTACTTTACCTTTCCCATATTGTTCATCTGCAGAAAGATTTGCCACAGTTTCTGTCGAATTACTTCTCTGTTATTCAGATTAGTCACTGTATATGATGCCAGTAGCTGCAGGAACTATCTGAGGCATAACAAAATCTATCTGATTTAGTTATCTTTCACATCAGACATCTGGTATTGGGCTGCTATATCAATTACAATCTACTTCAATGCCCTGCATCTTTCTGCACCATTAAAATGGTCATTTTGAAATGCCAGTTAAGCCCAGTCCCACCTCTGTGCTTGAGTCCATCTCAGAGAGATGCTGACAACAGCTTTCCTTTTAACAGTGGTCCTTACCTTTTACAGTCTTTGCAGACTTTCCCAGTATGTCCGGTGTCACATTTTGCAAACATCAGTACAGCTGTGGTGGTTCAGACCCCAATTTTTTCCTGTAGTTTGCTGATAGTTGGTTTAGTTACTTTTTGAAGGAACATTCTCTTAATAACAGCTGTGTTAATGACATCTAAGACAAATAACACTGTATTTTTGTCCTCGCTTATTGTGCGAAAAGGGGTGATATCTGCAGTTTAATAACATGCATAGCTTAGTCCATATCTTCTGCACTATTTCGTGTCAAGGTTCAATCATGACTAATCATGGCCCAAATTTGGGATTATTAGTCAGCAAACTATTGTTTCCTTAGAAAACAAGTCAGTTCTCCAAAGTCATGTCAACAATGTGGGGTGTTTTGTTGTAGTTTCAGTTGTGTTATTGCCTTCATAAAAATAATCTTCATACCAGTAGGTTAAAAGTCCCAACACAATATTGTTCTGGGAAAAAAATCTTCATATATTGCACAGCTTGGCTTGACAATACCTATTTCTGGAGCTCTTGGAGAGAGACTTGCTTTCTTAGTTAAGTGTCACATAGGAGAAACAAGGAGGAGTATAACAACAATTGCATGGTCAACAAAAAAAATCAGTCTGAAATAAGATGTTGAAAAAAATTAACATTAAGACCAACAAAGAAAAAAAGTAATAGTGAAGATGAAAAAAAGAGTAAAGGTTTTGAAAGGTAGATGGTTGTGTGTAAAAATAAACTGTGACCAGTATTTTAAGAAAATTTGGGCAGATACTGTTTGCCGGGTGTCTGGGTAGCTGACAGCACATGATTTAAACAGAGAAGGATTAGGAAATTTACACTGCCACACTTTCTGACAGGAGTTTCTTTGCTGTCTAATGCATTCCTTGTAGGCAATCTGCTTAGCTTAATATTCTTTCTGTGGTGGTCTTTTATGTACACTTGGAAATCTTTTCTTCATAAATGTAATATAAATTCCATAAAACGTTTGCATTTTTAGCTAAAAAATCTCTAAGCTTTCTCAATTTCCCCTTGAAATGTAAAAAAAATATTACCTAGTAGCAGTCTTCCTATTTAATTGAAGACTAAATAAGCTCTGTCATTTTTCACAGCAGCTTTTTTCTAATCTTTACCTAGGAAGTAAAAACATGGTAACATTTGCCTCTCTAACAATATTTACAAGTAATATATCCATGTCAAAAATCTAGTCCTGCAGGGTAAGTGTGGAAAAAGCCCTATCAGTTGCCTGCTCTTCCACAGTATCCAAAGAAACAATACCAGCTCTTCAGCTATCCATCAACCCTTCCAAAGCATTTAGGTCTGTCCTTGCTGTCCCTGTTTTCTAGAGATAGTATATGATTGATGTATAATGCTATCCCGCTTTACCTCATTTCTCTCTCTCCTGAAAACTGCAGATCTCTCAGCCTCTGTATTTTGGTCGTGACCATGTCTCTTAGTTACTAGAAGCTCTATTTGGTCCACTTTACTACTCAGTTTCTTATATTATTGAACTTCTAGGTCAGTACTGAAAAGATGTAAGAACGTAATGACCAGCCTTTCCCAGTCAGTGCACATATCCTATCAGCCCTATAACCAATGATTCATAGATTGACTCAAGAAACAGGGCACACACTGATCCTCTCCTGCCACACTTTGCAGAAGAAGCCATAGGAACTGCCTGGCCCAAAGATTGCATCAGGATCACTATCTACAACAGCCTCTAGCAATGTAGACCTGCCCCACTCCCCACCACTTGGTCTGCAACCAGGATCTTACCCTTAGGCCTGTAGCAGTATAAACACATGTTGTAGTGCTGCAATCTGCATGATGCCAACATAATGTTCTCATATTCTTGTACTACTAAAAATCTCACTTGGTTTTCATCCCAATAAAATAAATTTTGTCATAATTTTGAAAAACATTTTCATTTTATCTTTTAGTTCATGAGGATCAAGACAAAAAGTTTTTCACTAGGAAAAAATAAGCTGAGGGAAAAAAGAAACCGGTATTCTCCCGCTCACATTAAAGAAACAACATGCTTTAGGAAAAAAGCATCACTTTTGAAAGGTTTTGAGAAGAAGAAATCAATAACTATGCTTCCTCACACACATTTAAACAATGTGTTTCAGCACAGGTGTATTAAAAAAACACTTTTTTCTCAATAATAAAGTGACGAAAAAATAAAGCCAGTTCCATATACATTGGATGATTCACATGTGTAAGACTCTACAGGGTTTAAATTGTAGGCTGGATATCATTTTATGCCTAAGGCACTGTTACTTTTTATCCTAGCAGAGACTAGGGAACACAGCAGCTTGTCAAAAAAATGTAGATCTGGCAAGGGTCTTGCAGTTTCCCAGCTGAGTGAGCTGCACACCAACACGTTACTGCTGCTGAATCTGTACCCTTGTTAAGGAAGCCACAAGCAGATGAGGAGCTACTGGGAACACTGGTCTCAGCTGGCTACACAACCCATGCACGGCACTCACTCTGCTCTTCCCTTCTTCACTTGCGAAGATCGGGTTGTGAGAGTTGTGACCAGGTGTCCCTGGACGCAACCAATCTCCAGGTTTCTTATCAACCAAGTTATAAATTCTGGTACTCTGCTGTGATTTTGTTCTTATTTTTGGTCGTTGCCTTGCTCATGATGTTTGGCAGAGGTCAAGCATCCTTGCCATTTTCTTACGTTCATCAAGCAGCCTTTGACACTTCTTATGAAAACATGAACTAGGTACCACGGGATCTCAGACTACCTACCCTGTGTTAAGCTCTCACATGCAGTCTCTCACCCCGAGTAACTATTATGTAGCTCAGTCTTCGTTCTCTGTGGATTAAGCTGGCTCAAATCAACTTGTATTTACAAAGGCATAATGGCTTGCACACAGTGCTTTTTCAACAGAAAAAATGCAAGCTAATCTGAGAGAGTTTTCACCAATGCAAAGTGTTGAATTCTCTGCATTTACTGTTAGGAGGAGCAAGGTCACAAACTGTTCTGACCATCTCTAAAAGCTGCAGAACTATTAGTTTTCTATTCAAGCAATTACAATCAGCTACACAAGTGGAGACTCGTCCACGAAATGTTTTCCTCTTACCGTAAACATCTCCCAGTATTTTAATATGCCATCCATATCTAATAGTAGCACTTCTTGAGGATACACTAATCCTTAGGATATCGCAGCTACCCAAAAAGGAAAATCATTTCTCATATATCAAGAACCTTCAATAGCAGTTTGAGGGTGACAGCAAAAATAGTTTATTTTGTGGCTGGTTTAAAACCCCATAACTTTATGTCATTCATGGTCAATTTTAGTAGATTTTTCATGTTGCCTTTTTCCACTATAGTTCTTGTTCTATAACGTAGTGAACAAGTATTTTGCTGTTGCCAAATCAGAGCATAACATTGTTTATTCTTTCTACAGTGCCACCTGACTGCAATACTACAGAGCAAGAATTCCACCTGATCGCTAGAAGTACCATCCAATTTAATAACATTTGCAAACTGTGCACAGGAGAAAAGCATTAGCATTGTTGCTGGCCAGAGTACCTCTGAGGGACAGCAGAAAGTCAGACACGTAGAACTTTAAATGGACCATATTGTCCTGTGGGGCTGGAAGCTCCACAGGAACTGCCATATGCCTATAGGAGCTGTCAATTTAGTCAGAGCTTTTTCTGTCAAAGGATATTGTGAAAGGCTTCAGTCATGAATGAGTGATTAGGCTGCTTAAAGCATCACCATCAAAGGTATCTGCAAGAAGTGATTTTAATAATAATTTAGGAAAATATGATTTAAACAAGTTCAATGGCAAGGTCCACTCTATTACTTATTAAATGAATGGAATATCAAATCAAGGTAGGATTGAGATAGAAGAATTTATACAGAGATTGAAGAAAGAGGTGAGGGATAAGGGAAAGCCCTTCTGTTGGGTTACAAGTTTCAGAATAGACCACCTTGCTTTCTAAACTCTTTCTCAGAGAGGAGCCTAGGCGTGACTGGTTCCTGACTTAACCTCAGACCACAACGGTTTATGTCTAAAGGATAGGTCTATCAGCAATTTAAGGCCTGTTCACAGTTAGAGACAAAGAATCACAGGAATTTAACAACAATTAATCATTGGTTAACTTAGCATTTACAAAGTGATTAAAAAGGATTCACTACAATCACAATCGTAGAATATTTGTCATTTGAATAGATTCACACAAGTGCATGCATAGGGACAATCTGCATAGATAAAGGTACCTGTTAAATATTCCTCTCAAGTTCAGTGAAATACTAACTTCAGGTGATATTCTCAACAGGCAAGCATTAAGCCTCGAGAAGTGAGGGATCCCTGTAGTTCAGCCTAGGTCCCATCGGTGACGGTAACTTCAAACTTAAGAGTTTGAGGGCTCAGAGAGATGTCCCACTCAGAGACAGACACTGAAGCAGCCTACTGCATCCAGGAAAGCTCAAAAAGCCTCACTTGGTACTGCTGTTTATATGGTCTCAAGAAGATTGACTTTTGTCATCAGTAAAATTCCGTCCTGATCACAATCTGCATGAAGCAATTCTGTTCTCTTGCCAACCACAGCACAATTCTGGTGCTTCCCACAGACTGTGCAGTTCTGACATTTGTCAAACAGGTAGCAGGAGCTCCAGGTATGGTCAGGGGGTACCTGACCGTCCCAACTCACAGCTCTTTTACAAAGGCAAGGAAAATGACGGGTTGTCCCAGCTCATTGTTCTTGTTCAAAGGCAATGAGGCAGTGTCATCTGGATCTGTGATCATCAGGTGGTTGATGAGGGGTAGTTGTACGACCACTGCTTCTACTCTTTCCTACTATGCAGCCAGTGAGCAGACTGTTTTCAGTAATGGGACACCCCTTTGAAAGGCCAAATGGACCTTGGGGCGCCAGAAATAATATCCACTGAATGTTGTTGTAAAGAGAGAAAAAAAACTTGAAATTCTGTCAAGTCTCCATTCAGACTTCTCTGCATAAGACAGGGGAGAGTAAAAAGAAGTGAAGTGTCTTCACAGAACATTGCATGACAGGTGGAAAGAAATGGGACAAAGTGAAAAATAGAAACTTGAAGAATCAGGAGGAGAGAAAAGAAAATTAATATGATTAATAATCTCATTTGTCAAAAAGAAGAACAAAGGAAAATTCAGAGTGATGACTGACCTAGATTTTGTGTCTCTTTACACCCCCAAAGACTTCTATCTCCTAAGATGCTGTTTAGACAAACAGTAGATGTGTTCTGTACAAACTAACGCAATGCGGAGTTATTTATGTCCTAGAATGTGCTCTGTGGATCTGCACCTGCTATATGCCCTAAAATAAAGAACACAGCCCCAGACTTTCCAAATTTCAGGGCCTAACTTAGGAGTCAAGATCTAGAATACATAAGCCATCTGGCTTGCAGATTCAGGTGCCAAACATTTCCAGGTTAACAATACTGAAGTAGTATGTCTTGTAACAAATTATATCCATCCCAAGCCAGAAAGACAAGTTGCCACAAAGCATTACTAATAGGGTCTGAAACCTTTTATACCTAGATTTTTTTCTAAATCCAGACCAGGTGTGTAATCTCAGGCTAGCTGCTGACCACTAGCTAGTTGCCTGTTGTCAAAGCTAATTGGCACCTTTGGTACCAACCTTAATGTCACCGAAAATCCGGGAATAAAGCCTTGTAACATCAATGTAGTGTTACAAGGCAGGCATTCTTTATCGCAGTGCTGGATGAACAGGGGATAATTCCACTGAATATGCATACCTCATACTTTTTCCATGCGGTTTATATAGATCAAAAATATACATATTTACTTTATTTATGCATATTCATTATTATTCCCTTTGGTGATTGGTGCAAATTTTTTCTCTTCACATGTAAATTATTGCGCAGACTCAGTCACCCTCTTCTGTTGTTCCTTTCTGGGTAGGTGGTATTACTTAGGGTCAATGCGTCAGTGGTCGCGATCTCCCCCTGTTGGAATTGCCTTCTACCCACTCGGCTCGCAATGTTGGCAGTCCTGGTCAGTTTTCTCAGTTCGTTTCATGAAACCACGCTCCATCATTCTCTTTTGACAGAAACACATTGTCTATTGTTTTGTTCGCATTAATGATTACCTACTTCTATCCCAAACGACTTACTTCTTATACTCAATGTCCCCAGACCTAATGTCCAGTTGGATAGCGCTGTACAAGGAATATAGCAGCATTTGTTCATTGCCATGGTTAGCTCATTCTATCACCCTGGTTACATTAATACAAAGTCCAAAAAGTAGGTGGCTGTAGATCCTGACACATTCTTCCACCTCTGCACTAAAAGGCCAACCAGGAAATCTGGGCAGGAAAAAGTCTGTTCACGCTACCCATGAAGTATCCATGTTAAAGACGGTTTCAGTTACTTGACTGCACAGTGTGGTCCTTTCACATACATTAAATTCAGCTGAAATAAAACAGGAAGGAAAAATTATTTTCTCAGGTCTGTCCCCACTTTGGAGCTTCCAGTAGATCTAGCATTTCCATCCAACAAATGTAATCAAATTATCATCAAAAGAATTGAAGTTCTCCAAAATATTACCTGTGTCTTCATAAGTTGTCTCCTAACTATTGTGTGCATTGTAGTTGTCAATGATTTCATTCAATATGTATTCATACCATAAGAAAAATTCTTTTGTTTTCCTTTGATACTTCTTTGTACATTGATTAGGATGTAATCTATGCCAGGTTTTTAAAAAAGGATGAGTAAAGACAAAAAAAATTAAACTTTTGTAATTATAAAATTTGACCTTTTATAAATATTTTAATTAACTGATCAATTTTGTTTCAGCTTCTCCAATATGCTACTGAGAAGTGGCTTAAGCATAATCTCTTTCTAGTTCAAAAGCTCTGTGACATACATTTTAAATGCTGTATTTTGAGACAACAGTTTTGTGTATTCATTTTTGATGTGCTGTTTTCCAGCTCAAATAAAAAGTTATGAGTCTCAAGAGTGCTCAGAGTGCTTACTGTGCTAAGTTGACTTACCAGTACTATATTGGAATACTATATGTTACCCAACTAAACTCAAATGCACTTTTCCATTTTGATGTCTGATGGGCACATTTTAACCCTGCGTTTAACAGATTTACTTTCTTGTATCTTGTTATTTTCTGTCCCTTTTTGTCTATTTTCGTTTTTGACTGTTCAAGTCCTGGTTCAGCTGGGATAGGATTAATTTTCACAAGAAGCCAGGAGGTGCACAGCCAGACCGGCTGACCCAAACTGGCCAAACAAACAGAGTGTTCGATACTCTGTGAAGCCATGCTCGGTGCTGATTGGGGGGGCTGGCTGGGGAAGGCAAGTTGCAGCGTGGGAACACACTGGGCATTGTCAGTTAGAGAGAGTTGCTCTGTGTATTCCTGTGATATTTTGTGTATTTTTCTTGCAAGTTTTATTGTTGCTACTGTTCACTTCCTTTGCTGTTCTGTTAAACTGTCCTTATCCCAACCCAAGAGTTTTGCCTTTTTTCTTCCCATTCTAGTCCTCACCCCAGCAGAGGGAAGGATGATAGAGCAGCTGTGCAGTCCTTTGTTGCCAGCCAGGACCAAACCACGACACTGTTCACTATAGCAAAACTTAAATATTATTTTATCCTTCCTCAAAAGAGTTCTACATGCAATCCATTAGCTTAGTTGTGGCTTAAGGCTTAGCTGTGTTGTGTTCCCTCCTTGGCATCCTAAATACACTGACAAAGCTTGTGGACAATGTGGGGCCACTGTTGAATGAGGCGGGTGTCCTGGTGATGGAGGATGCAGAGAAGGCAGAGCTACTGAATGCCTTCTTGGCTTCAGTCTTCAGTGCCAAGGCAGGCCCTCAGGAATCCCAGGCCCCGGAGGTAAGAGAAGAAGCCTACAAAGAGGACGAGTTTCCCTTGGTCGAGGAGGACTGTGTGAGGGATCGCTTAAGCGATCTGGACGTTCACAAATTCATGGGCCCCGATGGAATGCACCCACAAGTGCTGAGGGAGCTGGCGGATGTCATTGCTGAGCCACTCTCCATCATCTTTGAGAGGTCCTGGAGGACAGGAGAGGTGCCC
>Ga0065711_1026220_pt1 | contig 90830 bp, 52 predicted proteins | sample Hoacrofraction12_FD_59098 | JGI IMG/M metagenome (GOLD analysis project Ga0065711, IMG submission 59098) | Hoatzin crop microbial communities from Cojedes, Venezuela - Epithelial fraction 12 v2 (version 2) | ecosystem: Host-associated > Birds > Digestive system > Esophagus > Crop | place... | reverse complement strand
AAAAAAAAAAAAAAAAAAAAAAGGAAAGCTTGATAATGGCAGCAGAGCCATTTGAAATTCAGGCCTGGAGACCTGTATTCAGCAAGTGGCTTATTGCTCCCAGTACAAAGAGAGGCAATTCCCTTATTTCTTGGAAAAGGAATAAAAATGACTCTGGTATCCAGTATGTCACGTGTCTGCCTGCCCACAGGCATTTGTCTGTCCATCAGCCAAGGAGAAACAACTGCCCACTGACAAATAGACAACGCTGTTTGACAGACATCAAGGCTGATTCATCAGAGGACTAATGCAGAAAAGCATTTTCTCTATGGCAGTTGAACAAGTTCCCGCCTACCGCAATCTTGGATGGTGTTCCTGTCCTGTACAGCTGCTCGGTGCCCCTGCAGCTCCACAGCTGACATGTCTTCTTCATGTTTGCTTGCACGGCCATGCTGCCCGTCATGCTGTGGGTGGACGCTGTTGGATAACCCTCACCCTCAGAGAGGATTCCCTTGGGTTTTCCATGGGTCGTGTCAGAACAGAGGGGCAAGCACAGGGGCAGAGGGGAAACCATGCAAAAGAAATACTTGAAAACCTGTGTCGCTTCGGTGCAATTTGGCAACCGAGCGAGGTGAGCTCAGAAAGCCATCAGAAAGCTAGCAGCTTGGGTGAGTTGAGCCTAGAAGGAACCTTCATTTTCACCACAACTTTCAGGAAGCCAAAGCTATCCAAGAAGTCCAGATGTACATCGATCAAGGCTAAGCTGAGTTTTTAGCATCTCGAAAAGAAAAATCCACTTGGGGTAAACAAATCAGTGGTTCCTTCACGGATGAGTACCTCCAGCTGGCAGGTTCAGTGCACACTGGCAGCACCGAGGTGAGGGCATGGCAGCTGGTGTCTACTCTCAGTCAAAAACAGGACTGCAGTGATAGGAGCCAGACTTCCCAAAATGACTCAGTGGCCACAAAACCTACATATGAAGCAGGTGACCTGTTCTGAAGTCCTTCCTAAGCTGAAGGTTTAGGCCCACCTCTGTCCTCTTACATCAGAATGGCCCAATCACCAAGAATGTGGTGCTTCGGGCTGAGCCCTGGAGAAACAGCAGACCTGGCTTCTGGCTCCTGCCTGCGTACTTATTCATTTGAAAATACCTTTGCAAAAGCTATACAAGCAGAGCAGGAGGAGATGTAGAACTCCAGAACTGTTGGTGGTTTCTCCCTCACCAGTGCTGGCTGTCCTCCTGCTTGTGAAGCTCACTTGGCCTGAGGACTGGCATGGCTGCCTGCACTGGAGCCACTTTGCTGGGGGAGGCTGCCCTGTCCCAGCCTCCCCTGCAGCTCCCATGGTCCCCAAAATGTCCCCTCCACATGGCAGATAGTTCTGCAACAGAGTTGTAAGAGATGTGAATGTGCAACTTCATCCCCTTCTCTAGGAGATATCAAAGGGATATGTGAAGATGTAAAAAACCACTTGTCTCCATATTCTCCTTACCTCCATATTCCCCATATTCCAGTAACTTTCTCTGTGCAACCATCCATTAGCAGTTATTTAGAAACAGGCTCACAGCTTTGTGAATTTAGAGCCAATGCCACACCCCAAAGCCCATATCTTTCCTTAAATTAAAACATATCCCATTTTCACTTAATGAATGGGATTCAAAGTTTAATGCTGGTTTTCTGCTTACTTTGAGTGTTTAAAACATTGAAAGCTGCTACCCATTAAAATCATTACTTCTACAATACAGTCAGAAATCCATTTTTTCTGCACCTTGATATCAAGACCTTAAATATTATTAAGCTTCTCTGCAAAATCTACACCTAATTCACAGCAAAATGTCTACTTTACAAGAGACCATAACAGCACAAGGGCAGGCTTTGGACTAGTGCAGAATTACACAGTGCAACCAAGCCGGGTTTCCCCAAAGAAAGGCTGGTCATATGGCCAGCAGCTGTGACAGAGCAGCATCCTAATGCAAAGTGAAAAGTAGTAACAATTAACCATTTCCTGTGCTCCCCACTTCAACAACAAGTAAATGACAGCTTAGAAGAAAAAGAAGAAAGGTAATATTTCTTTGTAAAGTTGAAGAAAATGTGAAGTTTCAGAGAAAAAAAGAAAGAAAGCTGAAGAATGAATGAAAGGAAAAATACTTCATATATAGAACAAAACAGTTTTTGAACAGTCATACTTCCCCAGACGCACAGAGCAGCTTGCAGTCTAGAGTTACTAGGGACAATTAAAATGAAACAGTAACAAATGTGTAGTCCCAACGCGAGGCGTTTCCCTTTCCTCCCCTGGTCCCTCTCTCCGCCCGCCGCTGAACCAGAGAGCACGAGCAGGTTTGTTCCCAGCAGGCAGGTAAAGCTATAAAGCACAGGAGAGAAAGTCACCACACGTTGACAGCGAAATGCATCTCAGCACAGGTTTCCCAACACTAGCGCATCAGGGATTTTGCGGTCAGCATCAACTCTGCTAAATATAGATTTTTCTCCAGTCTGCCCTCCCAAGGCATTCTCCTCTTGAGTCACTGGAGAAAAAGCAGCAACCCATCCGCATCTCATGCAGGAGAAAGGGTGGAAAGTGTTAGGACCAATTGAATAATTAGAAACAATAAGGAATAGTTATGAACACCCGGAGATTCCTCTGGAACAAGGAAAGACAGACGTGACAAGAGCTACCAGTTGGAAGAGGAGACAGAGCGAGTGTTGACAGGACCTAAAATGGCTTGCAGTTGCTTCTGGGCTGCCGCAGCCACTCTTTGCTATATTTAAAGAGTCAAAGGCCAGCAGAGCCTTTTGGGAAAACATTCCTCTCGCCAAGGCGCTCCTGCGCTGGAGGATGTCGCTATTTGTCAGGGGAAGGAGGCCTTGGGAAGCTATTTCAAGTGAAAGGCCTGCTGCTATGCAATAATGTATCCGGTGACGAACCCCAGCAGATTTCTCTTGTCAAGGTTTTTTTGAAAAACTTTCTCTAAGCAACACAGTCTGAAGGAACAGCTCCTAAATTTTGGACGCAGAGAGCTACAGAGCTTATACTGTAATACATCACCAGCAGCACTCTCCCACCCCGTCCTGCACCAGCCCCACGAGGTTCATATTCTTCATTCAGCACCTTTCTGTGCCCCACAAGTACTCTCCAACAAGATCTTGATTTCTACCCAGGGCCCCAAGAGCCACATAGCAGCCCCAGGAGCACACAGATTTTAGCTCTGGGGTTCCTGAAGCAGTCCCCACTGTGATCACTAGGATGGGTGCTATCACACAGACACATAGCAGGACTTCTCAACAGTGCATGAAGCAGTTTGCTCACCTACCAGGACAAGCAAAATCAAATGCGAGATGAAAGCATGTGTTGCCCTTCTTATAGCACATCCCCATTTCTACCGGGGAGGTGCGAGACCAAAAATATGAACACAACAGGGCCACAGATATTCTTCTCTTGTACCACTTCAGTTAGGATAAGTCCCAAGGCAGCCTGGTTTTGGTAATTTTCTCTGCTGTCCAATTCTTTCGCTGGCATTTCTATTTCTTTTCCTAATGAAAATCTCCAACGCCAGAACATCAGGAAGGAGTGGCAACAGCAGGAGTCTCAAATCTCAACCAGTGATGAGGAAGCAAAGTGCAGGGCATAGCAGAGTTTGCTATAATCCCTGGCTGCCCAATACCCATGAAAGTTCAAAAGATTCAGGCTGTGATCTGTTCTGCTTAGACTTTAACCTGGGATGTCATACTGAAGCAGCACAAAGGGCTTGAATTTGACAGCAAAGAAACTTCAGGAGCATTTCTTATGAAGGTTGTGCTCAAGACGGCAGAAACCTCAATATTTTGGCCCTCTTCCCAAGAGGAACTGGCTAAATTAAGGCCCATTTCAGTTGTGGATATAACCCTAAACCAAAACCACAGAGATCTGACTCAAAATCTGCCTGCCTGAAACTGAGGCAGCTGTAACTCAAAGATTTTCAAAAGCAAGGTTCGTGTTTGCAAAGTAAAACCTGAATTTGTCAAACCCAAACAAACACACCTCAGCAGTGAGCTCTGAGCTCAACCTCTGCCTTCAAAAAGCCCCACATTCCTCATGTCCCTCTGAAAACGCAGAGTAGGCCCCTTATCCAACTGCCTGCTGCACAGAGACTCAATGGGATGGAAAGAAGTGATTGTGGCCATCATTTTTCTTTCCAGAGACCAGCACTGCCCAGACTGAAATTGCAGGTGGAGAATGCACTGCAGCGTGGCAGACATGCATCAGCTTGCTCAAGCACCAGAAGTGAGCATCTGCTGCTCGGAGGGCTTCATGGTGGACCTCAGCCGCTGAACCGCTCCCCAAAGCCCAGAGGCTGCAGCATAGGCTTCTTGCCTATCCTCACTCTCCTGAACTCTCTAAATCAACAGCAAGTTTGACCTGGGTTTCTCAGTCTTGTTCATCAGGCATAGCTGGACTGAGAAGAAAAAGAAAAAAAGCTTGCTACAGCTTTGTTAAAAAATGTACTTTGGAAGCAGTTTCAGAGAGGGCATGTGGCTGCCCTTACAATCCCCTCGGGATGCTGTGCTTGTGGGAAGCGCAGCAATGCTGGATGAAGTCTGCATAGCTCTAAATCTGCTGCAAACACCCCGCTGGTTCACAGCCAGGTGAGAACAAGGACGGAGGTGCAGAGCTGGAGGCCACATCATATCCCTGCTGTAGGGCATGGAGTCCTCTCTTTTCTAATCTCAAACAGATGGCCCTGTCGTCAAATGCACTGCACCCTTGTTTGGATAACGCCTAAACCAAACCAAAGAAGGCTGAAAACATAGACCTCAGTTGTGAGTCTGCCTTTTGCCCTGTGGGGACCATGGCTAACTGCAGTTAGGGATGGACATGCCCCAGACCTCCTGTGTGCATTTCAAACACCTCAGACTCTCTTTTCAGAGCTGCAGATGTAAGCAGGATGAAAATACAGGTTCAGCCTCTGTCTTTCAGATTGGATTCATTCCCCATACTTCCACTTGGATCTATTTCTAATTTTAACTACATCCATAATAATGGCTAGGGTTTATTTTCTCTTTTTTAAAATAGCAGGACTCCCAGCTCCACAGGCAGCCTCAGCCAACACATAGCATCATGGACAAACAAGCGTAAGGGAACATCCCTTGGGGGATGGCTTTATGATAGTCCCCACTGTCCAAAACCCCTAAGGGTGCAAGCTTGAACCTACAATGATTGGCTGGTTATAAAGCCTGTCTCTTTGGTTTGGTCTAAATACAAATCTGTAAGAGAAATTATTTATATTGTTTGCTTTCTTTAATGCATGTGTGTGCATGAAAAACATTCAACTTGCACAAGAAACTGTAAAGAACTTTATATTCCTCATATTGTCCTGTGCAAAGAGTTACAGAGGGTTTACTAGAACACCTCCCAGCAATTTATAAAATGAGCTAAAATATTTGTAAAAAGAAATCCCAGCCCCGAATAAGAAATATGATCCATTTCTACACAGATCAACATCAAGTAAATGTAAAATGAAGTTACTATATGTTTTGTCCAATAAGCGTTCGGGCTAATATGGCCTGATTGATCTAAATTTTCTCACATCTATTGTCTCTTATCTCCTTGGACCATGTCTTTAGGGCAGGGGCCATCTCTTTGTTCTGTATTTTTTCAGCACCTTGTAGTTCTTATCCACACTAGGGACGCCTAAGCACTGCAGTATTTTTATTGCATAATATTGAACAAATGAACTACTATACTGTTACTGAGCAATATAAACACAGATACTTAACTAGTTTGAAAAGGATGTATTAATATCACCCAGCCTGCAAAATTGTGTGGCTCTACTACAACTAAAATACATAATTTGCTCAAATATAAAGCACTGCCACAAGCAAAATCCTGAAACTGGCCTCGGTTTCCTTTGATACCACACTGACCTCTCCCTACAGCCACTGCCTGGGTGATTTGAAGTTCTCATGCCTAAAATCTACATTTCTTGTCCCCTGTAATCCCTGGGGTTTCAGCTATCACTAAGAATCAGTATTGTGTCAGGAAATTAGTTTTTTTGCCAAGTTTATAATATTCTAGACAAACTGAGAATTGCCCTGGGCTGAGGTCTTGTGCCCTTCCACAATCGGGAAATTCAGCCTCATGTCTTGCTACCGGCTGGTACCTGTATGTACTTACGTACATACAGATTATGTATTGTTTCCTCTCGGGATAAGGGCTACAGCATTTTTCCTAGGTGCTCTGTGCACTCCTGCTAGTGTTTGACACGTGCTACATACTCATCTCAGTCCAAGCCAACAAGCATTATCCGTCTCATGGACTGGCCTGTAGGTCATCTAGATCTTATATTCCTTAGTCAAAAAACAAATGGTATATAAAAGAAAATGTTTTAAAGGAAATGGTAGGAACACCATCAGCCGTTTTAATGGGATCTTCATCTCTGTCATGCTTATTGAAGAGTTAGTCATAAATGTCATTGTATTCCATATTTCATTAGAGGACAACATGTGGCCATGTGAAGTGATCCAAGGCTGGGCTGCAATAAGCAGTGGATTTAATCATGTTTCAGCTGAAATTTTTACTGTAAATATAGGCTGTAGAAGTGTTGAGGATTGACAGTGGTCTGCTGATCCAAAAGCTCTGGAAAGAAAGTGGGCTGTAGCCCATCTAGTGTAAAAAGCACCCATGCCTTAAGCTCCAGCTGTATCCTCTGGGCAAACTGGGGCCATCTTTTCCCTGTAAGTCTCTGTTGTGCCCAATGCAACAGAGCTGGTGGTTGGCTGCTTCTTCAGTACAAATGAACAGGAATAGCAGCAAGCTGAGTCACGCAAGTGCATTCAACACAAAATCTTCACAGAAGTGTTTTCCATGTGGTCAACAGGACCATGCTATGATATCCCCTCCATTGATCTATGGAATATTTGACCATGTCCGAAATGGGAGTTTCCAAGCCATTCCAAGAGGTTAGATATACACTGAAGTTTTCCAGAGAATAGAACTTCCTTGTGTATTAAAGTCTTATCTCAGGACAAAGACAAAAGCACCCCTTTTAAAGGGATTTTCTTCTTGAAGACCCTGGGATGAAGGGATTATGCCCTTCCTGAAAGGAAATTAGGAAGTGTCCACAGCAGCTCTTACATCACTGGCTGCATCTGCCCCTACTGCTAATACAGGAGGTTGGAGGAAATTAGAGATCAACTAAATCTAAATTAAAATTAGCCTCATGAAAAGTTTCCAAACTGATTCTGGGAGTTAGACTGTGATCTTATTTACACAGGTATTAATCAGAATAATCTCCAGAGGCTGCCTAGAGGATAATAATGTTACTACAGGATTCAAACTACCATAACTGGGATCCAAATCTAAACCACTGAAGTTACTCGTTTCATACCAGTGAAACTAAGCAAATAATCTAGGCATCCCTGTCTGGATTCCCCATCATGACCAGGAGTGTAATGCTGAGCCTAAGGAATCCACTGCATTGTATAATCCAGGAGGTGGCCAAGTAACTACACTTACACCTTGCTTTCTTACTTTGCCACTTCTATTTTCATAGTTACTTTGTTTATATTCTGACCCTGTCTCTTTATCTGAAATGAAGGTTAAAAATAAATACATTTTTAAGCAACCAGAACATCCGCTCTAAAAAGCTGGCCAAATTCTAATTTCTTAACCTGTTGCTCTGGGAAATATTTTTGCTGTAATGTCAAAGTACTTAAACACATACCAGTTCCCAATACCCTTACCTGTACTGTCTCTTTCCTGCTGTACACACAAAGTATTTGGGAACACGTGAGGAGCTGCTGTACTCAAGCACAATGAAAAAACCTAGCCTAAATGAAGCAAACGTTTCTGGACTGAAATTCAAGCTGTGGTTTAACATTTACTAGACGAAACAGTCCTGTGATCAGCCCACAGAGGATTTACTCTGGGAGGCAAATGAAAAGAAGGCATTGGCACAGTGAGGATGCTCTGATACTAGGGATGAGCAGGTACCCACTGCTGGTGCTTAACGTGATTTGCTTGGCCTCAGAGGTTTTCCAGGGTGCTGTGGATAGACATTGGACGTAGGCAGGTGAGCGGTGAAGGGATGTGCCAAAAGCCGGACTGTGGGGTGTGGACTGTGGAGCCACAGAGCTTCCCCTCTGTGGCCTGGCCAGCATGTGCCGGACAACTCCTTGTCTGCTGCTGGGCTTCTCTTCAGTAGATGAACTATTACAAATTATGGAAAGGTTTCCTAATACAGGAAAGGGAATAAATCCATCAACCTCTCTTCTGCCTGGTTCAGCAGAATCCCATGGCACTTGTTAAAGTTTGTGGCTGAAATGGGACTGTAGCTAGGTTGTGATTTAATCTTGGCTTTGGTGAAGTAGATGGCAAAAACCTTACTGAACTTCAGGAGGAGAAATATTAATACATTGAATCCCTTGTCCCTTAGTGGTTCTGCTTTGCAAAACAAGACAACGTATCACAGCTTACCTGAAGCACAGGTGAACAGTCTTGCTGGCTGTAGTTTATTTTCTAGGGTAAGTAGACGTACTTGCTACTTTGCCCATTTGCCTCCTAGCTCCCCCTTAAAATCTACAGTGATCTTGTTTACTCCACTGTGCCAAATTTTTGCAGGAAACGGTACAAATATGGAAAAATAAATAATTCACACTCTTTCTAACTTCCCATTAGAGCAGCCTTCTACCTTCATTCCGTTGTGAAGGCAGCCTGGTCTAGTAGGTATCTCAAAGTTTCTGCCTTGGTAAAACAGACTTTCACGGCCTCTCTCAAGTTGTCTCCATTTTGCAAGGCAAGGGGGAGCAGAACAAGTTCAGATTTTTTCATGTCATGTTGTTCATCAGCGAGGGGGGAGAAGCCAAAACTGTCAGCTCACCGTTTTGTGCTCTACCACCACAGATACCAGGTCACCCAACTGCTTTTTTCACCAATAACAGACTCCTTTTTGAATAATATTATAAATACTTGCTAGATAAGCTGTTTCCATTAAAAAGGTCATGGAATTTTGTAATAGTCCATGCATCAGTTGATATCTTTAACCCAAGGATTTTCAGGCTTTGGCATCACTAGCACCAACTTATTTTTTCAGACCTTATTTCTTGATATTTGAAAAAACTTATTTGTAAGACTTGACTTGAATGAATTGTCTTAACTCTCTATTTGGTTACAGTCCCAGTGGACAGCATTTTCCAGTGCCTACTAAAGCATACAGAAGGGGCCAAAATGGCAGTTAATTCGATAAGCTCAGAAAATCACATAGATTCTACTGAAGAGCAAAATCGCATAAACTGAGTCTGTATTTTCATTGTATTCAGAAAAAAAGATGATTGTTTTTTCTTAATATTAAAAAGTCCTGGGTTGATAAAATTGTTGCATATTTCTTTCTGGGTAAGTGGTAGTGAGTAGAGATTTCTGACAGTTGTTTATTAAATGCAGGTGGCTCTGCGAATGCTATTCCTGTCTGATACACTACATTAACCATAACCTACAATTTCTTCCAAAAGAACTGGAATGAATTAAATTGTTTAATAAAACCTTACTTACCTGGATAAACTCATTTCTAGTTTGCATTTAGGTTCCCCTAATGCATCTCTCCAGATTATTACTTGTAACATAAAATTCCAGAAGTGTTTACTTAGAAAATGAAACATCGAGTGTAATCCTGGTAATTGTCCAAGATTTTCCTTTTTAAGACTGAACTTTCTTATATATCCTTTTTTGCCATATTCTGAATTGCTAAATATTTCATTTAGCATGAATTGATAACTTCATTCCCAGTCCACAGCTAAATTCAAGGCTCCAACACATACCCTTCTGCATAATTTACAGTTCAATGCACCTCTTTTGAGCCTGCCTATAAACATGGATTCAGGCACTAAAGACATCAAGAGTTTTGAGGGTGAACATATCTGGATGTGAGGTTTTTTTGCTTGTTGCTCTTGTTGTCAGTTTAAAGCAAATCCACAGAGTAGAGTAAAACTCCGCATCATGGATCTATACCTTAATAAGACCATCTCTCATTGAAAGGAAGGTTTTTAACACAGAAGCAATGCAAAGCAGTTAAATTTTATCAGGAGTACAAATCAAAAAAATATATATTTTTTCACTTTGTGCCTGGTGAATACAATAAACTTAAAAATTTTTCTCTTTTAAAACTTACTTTAAATGCCAGAATAAAGCACGCTTGGGAGAAGATAACAGTTTTATCTTGTTTTCATGGTTAAAGCAAACCATAAAATTCTTTGTAACTGAGAGTGGCTGAGACACAAAATGCAGCCCCATGATTCCAAGTGTAACATCATTCATATCCACAAGCAGACCAAATTTTAAAAGTTCTCTCAACAGAACTGACCAGAGGAGTAATGTCATTGTTAGAAAACACACGCACTGGTTACCTTATAATCAAATTTTCACTGCCCTTTCTGACAGGTTTTTAAGTTACTTAAGGGATCTATTTATATGTGGAAGCATCAACATCATGCAGTAAATCCAACCACAACTCAGTCACATATTTTATTAAGTTTAAGTTCAGTGAAAGTGCAGAGTAAACTAGGGCCCTATGTCTCTCAGTTACATCTGATTTGCGGTTGCTATAAAAAGGCCCACATGCCGCTCTTTCAGATGTGTTTTGGATTGAAAATAGGATTAATGTGCTAAAGTGTGATTAGAATGGTTAAACACGATTAATTGGAACAGACTTGTATTGCCAAGGGAGCTCTGCTGTTACTGGCCGGCCTCCAGTTTACCAAGTGAACAAAGCAGGCCAACTGTCCAAGTTTTTCCATGTCTTTGCTTATGTGCCTTTTCCTTTGCATTTTCTCATAGCCAGCTTGTCTCAGAGCAGATTAAATACAGCTGAGAATGTAGGTCTAGGTCTGCAGCGAGGATCCTCGGGGAATAAGCAGGAACCTTAGGCCCAGACTTGGCTTCTCCAGCGCTGGTTGAAAACTGCCATGCACCAAGGGCAAGGGTCCAGGTGGATCGACTAGGGAGTGGGAGTAATTTGGGGTTTTTAAAATGATCTATTAAACCCCTGAACTTTAATCAAGCTGCTACCATACTGACAGCTGTGATTTACTTGCACATGGCTGCGAGGGGTAAAAGGGGCAAGGACTGAAGAGAACAGGCACTTGTCCCGAGCTTTGGAGACCACGCGTGTGCCACATGTGTGTGCACCCGCCAAATTAGCACGCTGGTGTGTTTTTATCATGGACAAATTCACGTGCATCTGGGCCACAGAAAATCTATTTTTGGTTTTGTTAGGAGATATTTGGCTGGACATTCAGCAAATCCTGCCCCGCTCCACTAACTGCCCTCCCCTGCCTTTTCCATGTGCAGATTAAGGATTTAAAGCTTAGGTAATCAAAGCTTTAAACTGATCCTGCCTGGAGAAGTCAGAATGGTTTAGTATATTGTTCTAAAAGCAGAAATACCTCAGTGGTTTGTTGCATGAAGATATTAAAGTTTGCACAAATTAAACTCAGGAGTGCAGACATTTTGAGTTAAATTCCTGGCTATAAGCAACTAAAACCTTCGTAGCAATTAAAACCATGTTTGATATTTTTTTTAATAACTCAAGGCGCAACTCGAATCACAATGGGATTGTCCTCCCTAATAACTAAGTCATTGTATGGCTTGTGGAGTAAAGCCGTTCTCTCTGGGAACAGGCTTGGAAAATGCACATACATAGACAAAATCTTCAAGATGGCATACATACGTGTACACAATAGTCTTTCAATAGTTAGTATCCTTCTTTAAAAACTGTCTAACTACTGGGGACAAAAGGGTAACCATATATTTAGCTGCTGGGGTCTGAGATCCTGATGCAATTATTAGAGACAAAAATGGAAGATGGATTCAGGGATATTTCTTGCTGTACTCCAGTTCATTTACGTGACTGTACATAAATTTCCACTTCTTGAACAATGGAGAGGCAAACAGCATGAGCTATTCTAGCTCATATTTTATAAACTTGCTTTGGAGTCAGTTCAGTGTCACTTCCCCCTCAAGGATGCAGTGACAGCCCCTTCACTTTCTTTCAGCTGGCTTTCCCTTCTCTGCCTTCCCATCTCCCACTCTCTCTGCCTCACTCACAGCTTCCTAAAACTAGGGTCATAGCTCCCCTGTTTGTGGTCAAAGACCATCTCCACTCAGCTAGCTCAGTTTCTGCTCAGGCTTTGCTATGAAGTCCATTGCGTTGGATAGATGATATTGCTTCGGGTGTGTCCTTCTACTTTCCATTCATAAAGCTGCTTAGCACATCACCCAATCAGAACAAAAAAGGGAGAATATGCACAGGCCTTTAATGAGCTTTCTAACTCAGACAAACGCAGGAACTTCATCTGGCACTGTGCAATAAGCACTGGTGGCAGCAACCCCTTGCAGAGGTTGGATTTTAAGCTGCTGCCCCAGGAGTTAGATTCCTAAGAATTTCTTGTATAGGTTTTAAAGGTGCTCAGCACCTTTAAAAATTGACTCCAACTCCAGAAGAAAACAATGGCTATTGCAGATATCTGAGGCATTATAAGCTCTGTAGTCATCTGCGTCCTCTTGAAAACGCTAACCTACCATCTCCGTGCTTGCAGTGAGTGACTCATCCATATAAGATATTCTTAGTGTTTCCTTCTGTTAGTACTGATGAGACATTAAAATCTTTTTGGCAAGCTCAGATCATGCCTTTTAATCTCAGTAGGTCAAGGCATGCCTCTGCAGTTTACCAAGCCTTCTGCAAAGTACGCTGACAGGTACCCTCCCAGCTAGGTTGTTACTCATCTTTCAACACCTGCCTTGTCAAACTCGTTAACCCCATACCCAGAGCATATACACAAGCATCATCCTCTAGAAGAAAAACAAATCCAGTAATGAACGCAAATCCACCCATCACAAAAGCACGTCGAAAGCAAGTTTCCAAAGCCCTACATGTGGACAGTCCTTTGGAATAGTCCGGTTTGTCACTAAAACAATGAAACAACCATCCAGATGCTTTGAACATCTCTCATCAGGACTTCCCTTAATCCAAACACGCTCAGTTCACAGTGCTGCTTTCTTTGATGTGCACTTTTATGATGCACTTGCAGACTTGCAGAGGCCAGTTCTCCCTCCATTACACCCACGAGGATGAGATACATTTTGACAAGAAATGGAGCAATCTGTGGTTCACAAGTTCTGCCAATTCTAGGTGTGATGGATAGAGAAGTTTCTGCTCCCCACCTGGCCAGGCTATCTACCCAAGTTACGGTACCTATGTGAAGGTGGGAATACCAGGCAGCCTGCCTGTTCAGAAGCCTTCAATGTTCACAGCCCAGTATACAAACAAAAAGACTGACATCTGTTTCAATTTATGTTAGTGTTTTGGTCTGTGAACTAACTCAAAATCCCCATCAGGTGTACCTGTTCTGGCTGATGAAGGCACCGTCCAACTAACTTCTTCTGTCACCACAGTTTAACCCAACGGGGCTTGTGAGTCAGAGCCCTGGAAGGGAATTTTGTCTTTTAAGCCTTCCCTGGAAGTCTATGCTCAGCATAGCTGATGTCGTCAAGGTTGTCACACAGAGATCCCTCTAGTGATCAGAGTCGTATAGGTGTGTGGCTGCCTCACCTAGGCTGAGAGGAAATATCTCAATAGCATCTCCCAGAGAGCTACTCTATTTCTGACTCATCAGAAGACAAAATAAAAGGCCAGTGTTTACATCTTTGATGTGGTACAAAGTGGAAACATTCATTATTTTTCAAACTACTGTTGCACCCTGCTGAAATAAGTTTTCAGAAAGGAAATTCCATTGTCAGACAGATCAGACAGTTTCTCACCATGTTCATGTCTTGGATGTGACAAAGTCATCAGACTGTAGCAGTACCTGTACCAGGTGCAAAGGTCCAGGCAGACCCGTGTCCTGTCTTTAGCACCATCCAGTCACATTTTTCATAACCAAATATGTTAGAAAGTAATTTTTTAAATAAAAAATGATTTTTCAGTTTGTTGTGGAGTACACTAAGAAAGCACAAGGCAGAACCTCTCCTTGTGCACCATTGCCAAGTTGAGTACCATTACCTGCATTTTTACAGATGATGAGCAAAAGAGAGAGCTGAACAAAAACCTCAAGGACTGGATCCAGCGCTGTTCAAGGAAAGCACAAGCACTGGTTAGACTGAAGCCAGTGAATCCTCCCTTTTATTTCAAGAACATGCTTAAGAGTTTTGTTGGAAGGGAGCCAGAGCCCTCAGCACCTTGTAGGGCTCTGCAATCCCTGTGTTGCCCAAAGTCATGCAGCAAAGCAGCAGCAGAGCGGTCGTATCGTGGGAATATCTCCTCTGGGTTTCTGACCAGGATGACTGAGAAATTAAAGATAAAAGTGAGAGTCTGTCCCAGGTTTTACACAAAGCCCTGTGTGCATCAGGGAGAAGAATTTGGAGAGCTTAGTTACTGCTGCCTAAATACATATTCAGAGCAAAATTCTTTTCCGCATGCACCTGGTTTGCAAGAATGCCACACTTGTGCATGCAAGGGAGACTTGCATGGCTGAGAAGAGAAGCCCGAATAAAAATGACCCCTGATTACCTGCGGCGCAGTAGGGGGAAAAAGCCAGCTTTACACACACAGGTGTATATAACTTCCTTTAGATCCAGAATCTGATATAGGACACTGACATCTGAATATAATATCTCTGGTTAACCATAGTGAGGCCTTATAGCTTGCGAATGATGCTCATCCTTTTAAGGAACATGGAAGAAATATATTGCAAACTCTGCCTCTTAAAACAGAGGAGAAAAAAGAATCAGTCATCAGTCCTTTAACATTTCTGCTTTGTCCTGCTAAATCCTCCCACTTTTGGCTGAACCACACTCTTTGGGGAGTGTCGTGACGCATGTGGAAAACGCGCAGAGCTGGAGACTGGCATTTGGGGAGGAGGAGATCTGGCCCTGGGTCCAGCAAGCCCTTGCAGCCACTTGCAGCCCCACACAGGCATCCTCTCCTCCAGGGCACCCCAGAGCTTCAGAGCAGAGTCAGATGCTTGAACAGGGGCAGGATGTAACCTGCAGGCACTGAGCAGCTTTTCATACATCTTTATCTCTTCTGCCGTAAACTGCAGTGCACTGCGCAGATTTACGGGAATTCTTTCCATGTTCACAACTTAGAAGTATTAATAACCTGTCCAAGTTGGAAAATAATACACCATTCCTAACTCTATTAACTACAGAAAATCTGGCTTCAGTTAAAATAAGATCCCCTTTAGCAATGCCCTATATACAATAAATATTATATATAAAAAAACCAGGCTGCATCTTATCTGAGGTATGGTAACAGTAATGTTTTTGCCTGAGGCACTGCAAACTTCAGGCTTAAGAAGTCAGAATTACAGGGTGCAGATGATCACTGGAAAGTTATCATTTTTAACCCAAAGAGTTAACTTGAAAACTTCTTTTATCTAGCAATGATTGCAGACAGGCAAATTCAGCATGCCCACAAATCTACACTGAGATATTAAAGTTGTAGATAAGTTATTCAAAACCTGATTTTTTAATGCTTCTCTTTCTGTCACTGATCTGCAAGAAAAAATGGCATTAGAATTTCTGCTGCTGCCGTACAAAAGCAGCTCTGAGTTTCCCAAACAAGTAATTTCATCCAGCTACCAGTGGTTTTAAAACTACTTGCCTTGTAATTTAAGACTAAACCCTTTGGTCCTTACTCTGACAAAACTGGTTGCAGTCAGTGAAAGATCTCTGGCTGAGTTAAGACTTCAGGAATCAGGTCAAGATCTTTTAAGGTATTTGAAAGTCAGATTTACATGTTTTCAGTTGATGTTTGGTACCTGAATACCTAGGTCTGGGCCATACTGGTACGTAAAAACTACATCAGTGTGTTACAGTATCTCAGTCTCTTTCAAGATTAAATAAATCAAGAGCTGTTGTAGAATCATCCTAGAATAGTTTGGGTTGGAAGGGAGCTTTAAAGGTCAACTAGCCCACCCCCCCGCAATGAGCAGGTACATCCTCAACTCGATCAGGTTGCTCAGAGCCCCGTCCAACCTGACCTTGAATGTTTCCAGGGATGGGGCATCTGTCACCTCTCTGGGCAACCTATGCCAGTGTTTCATCACCCTCGTGGTAAAAATGTCTTCCTTATATCCAGTCTATATCCACCCTTGTTTAGTTTAAACCCTTTACCCCTTGTCCTATGGCAACAGGTGCTGCTAAATAGTTTGTCCCCATCTTTCTTATAAGCCCGCTGCAAGTACTGAAAGGCCACAGTAAGGTTTCCCTGCAGCCTTCTCTTCTCTACCCTGAACAGCCCCAACTCTCTCAGCCTTTCCTCATAGGAGAGGTACTCCAGCCCTCTGATCATTTTTGTGGCCTCCTCTGGACCTGCTCCAACAGGTCCATGTTTTTCCTGTGCCGAGGGCTCCAGAGCTGGATGTAGGGCTCCAAGTGGGGTCTCACCAGAGCAGAGCAGAGGGGCAGAATCCCCTCCCTCAACCTGCTGGCCACCCTTCTCTTGATGCAGCCCAGGATACAGTTGGCCTTCTGGGTTGCAAGCACACATTGCCGGGTCATGTCCAGCTTTCTATCCACCAGTACTCCCAAGTACTTCTCAGCAGGGCTGCTCTCAATTCCTTCATCCCCCAGCCTGTATTGATACCGGGGATTGCTCAGTGTCCTCAGTGAATCTATGAGCGTGAAATACGTTACATTAGCACTGCCTCACTGGTGCTATAATTGTATGACTCTCACCCTGTCTTAATCTAGCAGAAGATTCGCTGCATATTCTGCCTTAGCAGGGGTCATTTTCAAAGTCAGCTACAAAACCTGTACGATTGCAACCTGTTGGAGAATGCAAATCCCTTGAATTATTTACTGAGAACAGCGTCCCTCTGGCCTCAGAAGCTCAATTAACCTGACATTCCATTAATTAAAAGTTTAAACCAGCTGTCATTTTAGGTACTACTCAGATGTCCTTCACCAATTCCTGTGCCTCTGCCACCGCATTTTACTTCTTTATCTTTTCTCTTCCCTGTTGCCCAGGGAACCTGCAGTGCAGTCCGCAAGGATGGTCTGGGGGTGGTGGTCTGTCCAGGAGCTGTGTCACCGACCACATACAAAATCCTGCTTCTAGAAAAGCATTAGCCCCCCTAGCTGTGCACCAGGATAGGGCTGAGCAGGTACTTCTTCACCATGAACTAGTGCAGGCCACCTGCCCTTTGCCTGGCCCCTCCACTGGTCTCAGCCACCTGCGGAAAGAGCTGGATGAGACCAGTGCCCATGGTAACCCAGCACAGGAACACATCTTGGACCACTTTGGGTTTTTTGTTGATTTTTTTTTAAGTGATCATCCTGGGCATCAGGCCCTCACAGTGCCTCAACCTCATCATCTATCAACAGGGATGATGAAATGTAAGTATTTCACTACATAGTATGAGACTCACAGGTGAAAAAATCTAGCTGGAATCACTGCAGTGACATGCCATTGTAAAAAATCTGTGAATTGTTAATTACCACTCCATCATTAGTGAAGATCACTATTTGCTCCATTTCTGACATCCTCAGAAATTCATGCTATTCATTCATTCAGATTCCCACTTTCCTGCATTATTTTGTGGTTTAGTGTTAGTCTATAGGCCAGATGCCAATTTAAAGAGTTCAGGTCCAAAATTACCCAGAATCTGCTTATATTTGAGGGTGTGGATGAAAGTTTAAGAGAAGAAAACAAGCTAGTGATGCAATTCACAGAGCTTATGGACCCTCCTGCACCTGCAGATGTTAAATCCAGAACATGAGTTTAGTTACTTCTTTGTTAATCACATTGCAATACTGGCTGGCTCAGTAGTGCTTTTCTAAAGTGTTTTTTTCTCTGAGCAGAGAAAGTCAGGAAATTACCTCTTCAGCAAACAAGGTCTTTTATTAATTTATTTATTTATTTAACATCTTTGTCCAAGTTACCAGCCTAGCAAGCTTAGAATGACTGAAAATTAAAGTCAGCGGAGAAACTGAAAGGTTTCACACACATACCAGAAAGCAAACTCATGTTCAGAATGAGATTTGGACACAGTTATCTCATTCTGAACATGACCTTGTGAATCTGGCAGCTCTGTTGGCTTCCACCCTTCAGCAGCATTTGAACTCGTTGGTGGAGCAGTGCTTTAAGCTCTGACTTGCTTTTCATTGTAACAGTGAGGGGAAAACCTCAATAATTTTGATAGATCACTCATTCATCAGACTTACAAAGAGTCTGCAACTGCTGTTGTTTTTATCCAGTTAAGATGTGTTCTTTACCTAGTTAGCTTCTGATATTTTTTTTCGTTTTTGTTGTGAGTGGAGTGAGGAATTGCTTAGTGTCCCTGTGAATTCTGACAGAATGGTGATTTTACCCCAGAAACACACCCTTAGCCAGATTTCACAAGAGCCGAAATCCCCACAGCTAGCACTTTCAGTTGAACAATGTCCATTTGAAACATAAATCTCATCACTAACTTTAGCAGGAATATTCAGATTTTCATAGATAGAGGGACGCAGGCCCTTGGAGTTACTGTGCACATCGCTCCCCCAGTGATGCTTGGCTTTTCTACTCATCCAAACCTCTCCAACTTAACCAGAAGCAAGTGTGGGACACCCTGGCATGGGTTCAGAAACATCTTGCTTTTCCCATATAAAATCTGGCAAAGAGAAAGGCCTCGTCATGGTGTATTTTTACCTTTGCACCGTACAAGCAGCAGCTTGGAAAAATTGCTGTTTTTCCATATGGCATATGACAGCTTTCAGGTGAATGCCCTAAAATTTTGATTGGTATTGCCTCTTACAGTCTCGCTGGTTGGGAAAGCCAGGATTGCCTCTCCCAGCATTTGTATGACATTTGGGTGGTGGGATCCCACTCTCACTCCTCTGTGCCCCACAGCCAGTTCTGCTACAACACCTCGGCCCCTTGCATGCTTGCGGGGCTGCAGGGCAGCATGGATATATGTCTCTACACCCACTGCCACCAAGGGTCATCGTTTTAACCACAAGACTTGGAGATCTGACAGGAAGATGCTTCCACCACAAAATGGATGTTCAATAGTGTCTTGGGAAACAGCCCGACACCAAGCTGCAGGCGGTGCAGGGGCAGAGGGGTTTGAATACAGCCCATTCTGATCTTAAAGTATTTTGGGAAAGAAACAAAGGACTAAATAGTGGGAGTCTGTCAGGATGGAGGAAGCTCTTGTTTTTATTTCCCATTATAGTTTTCATCTATGAAAGAGGTTTGGCCAAACTCGTTGCTTTCTGAGCAACAGCAGTCATACTTAGGGGAAAGATATTGTGAAAACTCTGGAAAAACTGAAAAATACATTCTTTCATAACAAAGTATGAACTAAAGGGCTTGCCTGGGTTTCAATATAACTGACAGAAATTTGTGAAAGACATGAAAAACAGAAAAAGAGGGAGCTTGCTGTGCTCATCTGCATGGAAGCAAAGTGATCTTCAGAAGGTTGGATTTGTACCCTAGACAGTTACAGCAGGTTTTGAAATTCATTAAAGGCTCCTTTCACAAAAAGGTTTTGGATGGGCATTTCCTCCAAACAGTCAGAGCTTCCCTTCTCAATCAAATGAAATTTTAAAGAGTATCTTTAATTATGACAGTTATTGTTGTTACGGAGGCCGGACGCATTTCCAGTTAAAAATGAGGGAAAGTTTTTTACAGGTTTCGGTCTGGGCTCAGTGGCTGTACCTGCAGAGTGTTTTAGGAGTAGGTCAGAGCTGGGGCTCAGTCCAGTGCCTGCCAGGAGCCAAGGCTGGTGTGAGGCTGGTAGCAGAGGGAGATGTTCCAGCACAGCCCGTGCCTCAAGTTCTGTGCTCAGCACAGCGATATCCCGCCTCCTATCCCAGGCTGAACACAAAGCACAGGGCCCTTTCTGCAAAGGGTCAAGTGTCACTTGCTCCCAGGAACATCCATTTTGCAGACAATGTGAGCTAAAGATGGCTCCCTTCATCCTTGTCCTGTCCTGTTTTTCCCTTGGGAGAAAAGAAGTTTGCTGCCTGCAGTAGCTTTCCCATTAATTTTAGGACTCAAACTAATAACGCCTAACCCACATCATAGTCCCATTGAAGTGAACTGGAGTTATTCACTTGTGCAGAGATTAAATCTCTTGAGAAACTGTAGAAAAAAAGAGTCATGCTCTTAATAAATACTAGAAACATCCAGCCTCCTTAAGCACGGCCATTTTTAGTAATTAATTAGCCATAGAAGTAGTTAGCTGATTTAAAGAGTCAGATTCATTCTGATTAAAGCATTAACTTCAATGTCAGCAGAAGGAAAATTTACTGCCGCAGGAAAACATAAATGTCAAATGTGTGTTTGGATATACAGAGTATGGTAGATATAAAGAAGACGATGTTTTCACAGGCCATGTGCTTAAAGGTCAGTGGGGTTAAAGAGTACTTTTTTGTTGTTTTAAAGCTGCCGTACCTGAAGAAGGAGTTGTGTAGCTGAAGGGAAAATGGCAAGAGGGAATGTGCTCTCATGACCACGGAAAGAGCACCAGCCGCACAAAAGGAGTTCATGCATATAAACAATAGCTGAATTTGGCCCGAGACTCATAAAGAAGACTTTAATATAATAAAGTTCCAGTGCCAGAACTACTGCTTTTCTTTTGCAATACACATTGGCATTTTGGTTTTTTAGACAACCACGGTAACCATGGGTACTCTTCTTAGACTTGCAATGTCTAAGATCTGTTCTACTTGTGTAAAAAGTTGCTACATCCAAACCAACTCTTATGCAGGCAGAATTCCAGCCTCCAGCAGACTAAGCCAGGAACATTGCACCTGCACAGATGCAGTGGGAATGTTAGAGGGAAATTATTGAAACAAATTAAACCCTACCTTTTCCAACAAGATGTTGCAGTTGGAACTAAGGGAGCAGCGCCAGTGCCTAGCTGTAGGTATTGTGTGCCTTCCTGCACCTCTGAGGGAACCTGGGACATTCACACAAGGCCAGCAGAGATGACAGTGAACATCTATGAGAGACTCATGCCCTATGGAGTGGTGGCTGGAAGCCACCTATATTTAAGGACCTGGATGTCTCCCTAAGTAACTGTAAAGATGGGAGGTTTTAAAGCAGAAATCAGTACATAAGCCCATGAAATTCAGGCTACCCTAGGCAGAAATGCGAAGGGGATGATGACTCCAGGAGTTTGTGTGTTCTGGGGATCAGATCCCACGTTCCCATTAGCAGTGCTGGCAGAGACTGAAATCCCACTCTGTATTCCCAGTAATTGCAAGCTTCATCCTAAAACAGACTAGCCTTCTGCTGGCTGTGGTCAGTTCTGAGGCTGCTCCCTCAGCACCGCAGAAGAGGTGTTGCCGGATGAAGCCATTAGCCCGTATTTACATTGCCTGGTAATGCCATCAAATGTTCTACTTCCAGTCATTAGCAATCCATCCCTCCTGCCTTTCCTCTCCCTGAGGAAGTGCTCTACAAAACCTGTCTCACGAATTTCTGTTTTTTCATTATTGTTGTAGTGTCCCCAGTTTATCTTGCTCTTTCATTAAACAGCAAACTACAGATGAGGTTTCAACCGAACAGCCTCTTTTCAAGAAACTAACCATTCAGGAACAGGAACACATCCTTTGCACGTTCCCAAAAAATTCATTTAACATGATTCATTGCGTTATTCTTTGCTCGAAGCATGTTTCACTTGCATGAATAATATTTTACCCTTCATTTATAAACTCCAACACAAAAGCGGTTGCAGTTCTCCAAATGCTCATATACATGAAATATTACAACGTTATCGCTTTCCAAAGGTCAGTTTCTCTTCTTTGCCCTAATTAGGATTCAAGATTTCCAGCAATAAGTTGTTGCAGCAGATGTATAGCTCTTTTATGTTTACTAATTCACATCTCTGCTTTTTCACTTTGCAAAGAGGAAAAAGGAAATGGTTTTAAGTGGGATAAGTACACTTTTTTTCTAAAACAAATAAGAAGACGAAGTTACAAATATGGGGGAAACAGAAGTAACTGATGATCTGATTCACTAAGAATTTGTACACAGAGTCTATTACTTTTTGAAAAGTTTATCAGTCAGTCCCCATAAAAGCCACATTGGAGTGAAGTGATATCAGCATCTGATGTGCTGTGTCTAATGTGCCCAGATACACAAGTCAGAGTTCCTTATTAATAGAGCTCCAGTCATGAAATGGATCTTCTCACACCTAAAATGACAATATAATATCAATATCTTGACTTTTAAGTAATTTTTTAATGTTGTTGCAGGAGTAGATCTCATTTTGTGACTGATTAAAATAAAGGGTAGTATTTCATTATGAAAACATATCCTAATTTGTTAGATGTTATCTGAAAGAAAATAATTCTTGTTTGGAGTGAAAAAGGTGTGTCAAATCAACCAACCTGTCTGAGAGGACAAAGATAAGCATAGCGAGCAGTGTTACCTCCTGTAACATGATTTTGCTGCATCTAAATATAAAGGTCTCACATAATGGGAACCATGTCCTTTGAGTCTCACAGCAAGAACATTCCCAGGGGGGCATGGAGAAAATTTATTAATGTGTTCTTATGAAAAATGTCTGTTTAAAAAAAAAAAATTAGAAAATGGGGAAGAGAGTAAGCAGTCCACACACAAGGTTGTGTCTTACCAGTAAGAATTTTTTTTGGATGTAATTCCTATTTTTCTGATTTCATGTATATATGTTCCTGGTATTCCCTCTAACCTGGCTGTGCTACAAGTGAAAGGAACTTTTTTGTTTGATTACGTACCTGGCCCTAAGGGTCTGGGCTGGATTCCTGCCTCTGTTGGAAAGTTTCTGCGTGTCCATGCGCAGATGAGTCCATTCCTCTCATTTGTCACCTAGCCATGCATGGGATACTTGTGTTTTCCTGCTGCATCCCTGTGCTTCCCAGTTAGAGCACAGCCCCTGGGATAACTCCGCTGCCACTTGCAGGGACAACAGTGTCTAGCAAGTGGCATCTGGACCCTGTCAGCAGTTCAAGGCACAGCAGCCCTTCGGGGTCTGGCCTTGCAGTTGCCAGTACCCTCGAAAAGCAAAGCTCCTGCTGATCAGATGGTCGGGTGCAGTTTCCTAACCTGGATGCCAGAGCTGATCTTGGGAATCAATGATCGCTTTCTCGGGACGGAGCAGCCTTTCCGGGTAGAGTGATGGCATCTCGGCCCCCGGCTGCTCCTTCCAGCACCATGTTCCGAGGTTTCCAGCCCCACTGTGGAGACAACTCCACTGCTTGTGAAGCTATATCAAAACAGCAGCAGTTTACAGCCCATTGTACACCAGACCTGGCTTCAATTTACCTTCATACACCAGCTGAAAACAGTGCCAGCTCTGATGCAAGTCAGAGCACTGAGTCACCTCCTCATTAATTCCTAGATACAGGTTTTAGGTGCTTTAATCCATCCCCATAATTCAATTCCCTTGGATTCCCAGTCACTTTAACGTCTCCTCTTTGAAGTCCTTCCAGTTTATCTAGATCCTTTTTGGTAATAGGGTGCCCAGCAGTGAATGTAATTTTGTTTCCCTATATATTTTCTAAATCCTAGCTCTTAAAGCATTAGGGTTTTATGTGTGCATATATATTCTATTATGTATTATAGTATATCATATTATATATAATGTGAAGAATTTGCCTTCATATCAGTGATACGAATTTTATTGAGAGCGAAATATTAGCAGGATTTGATTTTGAGTCACCAGCTGGTTTTTCTTTAAGGGTATTTCTTTCTTATTGGTGTCCCAGTGAACGACTAAAATGTAAACTAAGTTAAGACTTAACAAAACACTGCGATGATTCATACAGGCATAAAATTATATTGCTTTAAATTTTTCTGAAGTCTCTCCAGAATGGTTTGAGTTTACTGGACAGCTTTCAGGCTACTATCAAAAAAGTTCCAAACTGGACTGAACCTTCTCAAGGCTTAGATATCAAGCACCTCAAAGCTGCCAGTGCCATTTCTACTATCAAAATCCACTTGCTGCCAAGCTTGGGCAGAACATAAACAGCAGCAATGGTCATGGTACAACCTAAGTTTCCAAATGTCTGTGCAAACACTTTTACTCCATGTCAGTGACGTTAATAATAGACTTTCAATCTATTTCAGTGGGAACTGGCCCTCATATACACAAAAGAGAAGTGTGTATATCAGCAGATATCCACCTAACTGTGATAACCAACATACACTGACCCAGCAGAGGTTTGTGCCCCAGTAAGAAAGCAGTGTCAACAATTATAATCTAGCTTAAGAAGAGCTATTTTAGGGAGTTAAAAGAAACAAGAAAAGTTATACATGAGATATGAACCTCTAGTTCAATTCTGAAGTTTACTACAGACTCCATGGTGATACTGGGCAACCTGCTTAGTCTGTTCCCAAATTCTCCATTTTTTTCGGCCTTTTTTTGTACTTGTTTGTACAGAAAACTTTCCAGAAACTGGACCACCTTTTACCAAGTGAGATGACAACAAAAGCCCCTCGCTTGCAGCCCACTGCCAGCTGGAAAAAGGTGGCCCTGAACCTGCTGAAGTGGGCATAAACCAGGAGGAATAACCATGGGGCCGGGGGGGGGAGGGGGGGAGCAGTTTTGTTGAGGAGAATCTGGAAAGCAGACACTGTCCCTGGGCTCCACTCGGAGACAGAGTCAAGTTAAGAGCCAAAGCTGGTCTCGTGCTGTTTCACTGGAAGGAGGATGGTGCTGGTAACCTGGAGCTGGTATCAGCCATGCTCTAGAGGTACCATGCAGTGAGTGGCGAATTGAAACCATCCACCACTGTGGAAGTTTGCCTGGGCTGTCCAACACACTCAGAACAAGAGCAACTTGTTGTAAACTTGTTATATGAACCTGGAAAAAGACTTTACAAACTTAACGATGTGATTTAAGATAGCAGTATTTCATTTTCCAATTAGCTGAAAAAAATTTCCTGCTCTCCTGCACGTTGTGAAATTGCCCATCAAAAGGCTGGGAGGTAGTAGCTTATGCTAATTTTGCACTGGTGTAAATGACAGCAGAGAGTAACAGAAAAATCACACTGTGTCCCAGGGTGAAAAACAGACAAAACTCCACTTTTGCATTAAACAGCCATGTCTGGAAGAGGGGATGCATACAACCTCCCCAGCCCAATAAAGTGCTGCGTGGGTAAGTACTTTCACTCGGGCTGAAAATCTTTGTCTCTACCAGAGATAATAGATGCAGATAATAACCTTCAGGAGATCAATCGGTGCTAAGACAGGTATGTTTTTTGAATGCAGGCTTTGAAGGATTTAAGTAACTATATTAAAAAATGCCGCTTTCCCTTGTAAGCCGCACAGTTATACACTGTTGCAACCCACTCTGAAACTATTAAGCTAAAGGCAAGAAACAGGAATACATGAGGACTTTTGAATAGTGAGAATTTGCACAGGGAATCAAAGAGGTTTCAAGTTCGCTTAGTGCAGATGTTTCTATAATTGAGACACACTAGAAAAATGCATTAATGCACAAATCAGTCTTGCCTACAGTTATCTGAACCATAAAAAAATGTCCATAGTCAGGATATAATTCCCTATTAAATCCTATAGTACACTTAAAAAAAATAACATAGGTTCCTTTTTCCTATTAAACTCTTTTGGACTTTTTCAGTAGGGGAGTCCACAGGGAGTGCAAACAAACCTCAAATCTGTTGACCAGTTCACCCCATAACCCTCTTTCATACGCTCACCCACAGATATTACGGACCTGAATTTTAATGAGGCCAGCTAAGTGCAGCTGGAGACCTGGAAGATTTATTCAGGTCCTGATCTCACTCCCATTTAAACCAGTAAGACTTCCTTTGGAAGTGGCTCGAGCTCCCTTTACTGCATGTGCCCAGTCAGCCATCCAACCCAAGTACAAATTCCTTCAGGCAAGGGCAGGAATTGCACCTACACATACGCCGCTGATGCAAAATGCACAACAATTTCACGGGCAGATGGAGAACAAGGAGTCTCACTGGCTTTTGACTTCTCAAAACTGTAATGCTTGAAGCATGGACACTACTCAAAGGAAAGAAAATAGCTAGGACAAATCTGAGGGAACCTGAAATGAACAGAGTCATCTTTTTAAATGTGACATAATTCCCCTGTTTTATAGTCCCATATATAGAGAGAGAACAGGCATGTTCTTCTCAGCAATAAACTACCCACAAGCAGCAGAGACCAGCTGTGCCCTGCTGTAACATCCTTCAGGAAAGTTGTCTTTGCCGGAAGTCCAAAACCCCTAGGAGTCACTCCTACCTGCAGACTGCACGCCTATTCGCTCCCCCAGAGACCCACAGGCACGCAGCCTCCTGCTGCTACACTGAATTTTAACAAGGATCTCCTAACCCCAAATCCAGAGATTAATTAAGATTATCAGGTGCTGGTTCCCAAACGTATCTGTTTACGCTGCATTGCTCCTCTAAGAGAACTTGATTTTTTTCCATGGAGACCATGATTGCCTTGATGGATCAAAATAATTACACAAACAAGAAGGAAATTGTGTCTCCCCGTAATCTTTATCTCAGCCCAGTGGGAGACGGATGAATAGGTATGAATAACAAATTATCTTGCAGTGGATTCCACTAATCAGCCCCAGGGCTGGGCTGGTTTAGCATGAAGAAATTCTTAGCTTTTTCAAGTGCTAGTTTAGGACTTGGGCAGAGGACCCTACCCCCTAATTAAGAACCTGAAACAAATTGAAAACAGCTGTGAATAATTAGACAATTTAAGTGCTGTTAAGAAGGAATAATTTTTGTAGCCATCGTAATAAATCTTATGCTGTCCAAACCCATACATTTTACGTGAACTTTTTTCTGCTGGTGGGTTAGCGCATTACTCATAAAAGAAACAGTATCCCTTTTGTTTTGATTGAGCCTGTTTAATAACAAAAGAGCGTATCCCTGTAAGTGGAAGTGTGATGACAAAGAGAATAGCCTTTACGTTCCTTAATTTTCAATCGTTGCGGTTCAGATCCTATGTCAGATTTCTGGCATGTGTCTTTGGTGGAAAAAAAGAATTCTTGATTTGCACTGTAAATAATACCTAAGCCCAAGCTACTTAACATTTTTTAGATTTTTTTTGAAAAATACATGTCAGGAAAATACTTAAAATTTAACAATGAACCCTTTAGCCTTACATAGTACATAAGTTCTTGAAGTATTAACTAAGACTTCAGGAAATCTATTTTTCTCTGAAATTTTCCACCTTTTTTTTAATCTTCCCACTTGTCTGGAACTCAGTTAAATTGTTTCACAGAAAGTAATTTACTGAAGGGAAGCTTTCAACATGCACTGCCAAACTATTCAGGGCCTGATTCAGCAACCCATAACTGGCTTTATTAGAAATTAGTTCTGTGAACACCCAAATACATATTTAATTTTTATGTTATGTATAGCTTTTCTGAAGGCAATGTATCTGCTCACACACTTCATGGTAATGCCATTCTTAAGTCCTTGTAAGATCAAGCCATTGCTTGGACAACTGCATTACCTGCAAAGAGGATATGGAACGAACTTTGTTCTTTAGAAGCATGCTTTGGCTTTATTACTATATTCGAATAACCTTCATTCTTCTGTCATTTTGATAGGCTTGAGTCACATAATTCCAATCTGGACATTGATTTTGCACACCCATTTTTTAGAGGATTCACGACATGCTGTTTGGTTTTTCTTCCATTTCCAGCGAAAAGACAGAGCTCAGCATGGCAGCCATGCGTTCTCAGTATTTGCAACCCAGCCAGCAGAAATGCAGCTGCGAGGAAATACCTGATGGAAAGTACCTGGTTCTGCAATCCATTGGTCTAGGTTTAAGCATGAAAAAGGAAAAAAAGCATTGTGCAAAGCCTCAGAAAATGAACCTTATGAAAGTGGTCTAAGCGGGGTAAGGGTAGCGATCTACCTGTTCTCTAGCTCATAAAGTGGCAGGCAGTTCAGCCCTTGCTACCCACCGTTCTGCTGCAGGTCCTATGACACCTCCCACTGTCCTACGTCTGCCTGCAGATGAGAGCTGTGGCACTTGCTCCTGTACTTGAAGCTCTTCCTATCCTTGACAACATTTAGCCAAGGCCTGGTGGGCCATGTTTCAAGTCTGAATTCTCTTTTGTACAGCTTATCCTCAAAGTACCTGCTGTATATGACCTCATCAGGGTGCTGCTATGTGGTGACTTCTCCTCTTTCCATGCTTTCCATGACATACTTCTGTCCTTACATTGGCATTTGGGTATTCTGCACGTGGAATCAGTGGCCCCTCTGGGTATGAGGAGCTGCAATCTAAATTTCAGATGTTATACTGCCTAGATGCATGAAGACTATGTACAGTAATAAAGAGTCTACTTTGTACTAAAAAATATGTTTCAGAAGTTGTTGTGGCAAGGACAGGATGTCACACAAGCAGCGCGACAGTTCTTTGCTATGCTTTCTGTGCAGAACCATAGCAATCATTTTCATTGTTGAATTTATTTACAACATTCAAATTCCTTTAGAAAAAAGAGAAATACTGTTTTAGGTCCTAATAATACTCTAAAAAATAGTAGCAATATAAATATACTATCCCTACTTTTCCACTCTTCTTTTTTCATTCATCTACTTGCAAGTGCATGAATAAATTTCTTCTTTTTGAGAACAAAGATTGAATGTGTTCCTCAGAGAAGAAGTGCACTGACAATGAAAAGGGGCTTAATAGATTGCTCCTCATCAAGCAGGAGCAGAGGAAATGTCAGCAGAGACATACCTATCTATTTGTAGGTACTTCACCTCAATCCTCTCTATCAGACTGGTGCTCTCTCTGAGGACTAGTGTCTAATGCAGATCCCCAGAGGTTTTCTAATTTTGGCCTAGGATACAGCTAGAGTTTACAGTGTTCAAAAGAACAATTAGATGTTTCAATGATACACCCTTTGGCAACCAGTTTAGGCACAAGTCATCAATCCATGCTCGGGGCTTGCTGCTAACCCCAGGGATGACTTCTGGGTGGGTCAGTGCAAGTCCTCAGGGGCCAACAGGTAGATAAAGAGGGAAGCAGATGCAAACCAAAACCAACTCCTTTGGTTCATGTTGGCCTTGGTGGAGTTGCAGTAGGGGAAGGAGCGGTTTCAGCCACCAAAGGAAACGCTTGCGTGTCTGCCCACCAGCAGTAACCTCTGGCCCTCAACTTCTTGTTCCATAACATGGGGCCAATCATTCCTTACCCTATACATGGCTGTGAGGCTTAATCGACAAAAGTTTATAAGGTGCTTTAGGAGCCTTGACTGCAAGTTACCACAGACTTGCTAACTACTTTATTTCAAAATAAAATAAACACATCTTATACAATTGAAAGGAAAAGTAAAAAAAATTCACTACCCATTCCGCCTCTCCAAATCAGCTTCTCAGGACTTCTCCTGCGTGCATTACACTGCACTCCGTACTCCAGGTTTCACAAATAGACATAGCTGGTTGGGCAAGGGGTTTTTTTTTTACCCTGGTGTTTATAATTCCAATTGGTGTAAAATTTCCTGATGGTTAACACATCCTGTTACAGACACTTTTGAATGAATGACTCATTCCCAAATAATTGACTAGCTTTGTAATTTGGGAAGTAAAAATCACATTTATGAGTCCCTGAGGGGAGGGCCTATAACGTTGTGCATAAAAAGTAGATAAATCATAAAACCTGATTTTTTTTTCTTCTGTAAAAGCTTCCATTAGCCTTTGTGTGCACATTAAAGCAATGCCCTCTAAATGTGTGCAGCTGCTTTAAATCACTGGTGCACTTTAAAATCAAGTCTTTTTATATCTTGATGTTAAAATTACATGTTGGTTACTGTAATTCTGTCTTGTTTTTTGTGGGACATCCTTGGATCAGATCTGCTTCTGGAAAGGCCTCTCCCTTTGCACTAAATTTTCTAATCCCTACAAACAGAAGAAACCTAAGCATTTTGAACCAGTGTAAATGGTATTTAGCAGGTAAACAAGAGAGACAAAAAAAAGGACGAGTCAATGCCAGTGCAATTAGGACCCCATCCTCACTTAGTAAATGCATGCATTTTGGATTGAGGTTTCAAATAAATGTGCAACATGACTCTAATGGGATTTGACAAGGGTATTTGACATCTGCAAGGCAAATCTATTCTTATCTACAAAATATCTAGTTATAAATCTAATCCCTCCCCCCACCAAAGGTGAAGCTGAAAGTGTGTAATATTCAGACTCCTGAATGAAATAGCCATGCCACTTATCCTGCCTTTGCAGTCCAAAAGTCCTGTATACCTTTATGCTGGCAAGGCCTTTTCCCACATTTTCAGAGTACTGTAAATTAGTTTAGTATGCTTGAAAGAACCTGTAATTGTAACTGCTCTTGTTGACACATCAGCTTGATGCCACACAGAGCACGGCTGGGACCATATCCCTTGGTTTTGCAGCTACAGTGCATTTCAAGTGCTTGACAGGTCCAGCGCTAAGATGTTCTGAATTAGATTTGAATTACAACCGCTAAATGCCCTTGTCAAAGCTTGTTATGCCTGAAACTAGCCATATACATTTAACTGACTATTCCTATGGAAGGTATACTGCTTAAACAAAGACATATTCCAAAGTTTCATACAGAATTGTCAAAATATAATTGAGTTAAAAAAACAACTAAAGCATAAGAAGAGCAATCTTTCTTTACTGCCTTCCCTCCCCCTTTTCCTTCTTTGAAATAAATCCAAAGGACAATTTAGTGGAATCTTAGTATAAAATAAGAAGAGCATATGCAGTTCCCACAGAGTCATTGAAATCTATACGAATACCAGTTTCATCCATACATTGATCCTAGTGTCATGAAAGGCCATAGTAAAACTTCAGGATCTTGCCCTGTGAAAAAGGTTTCCTATCACTTTGCTGACATTGGAGAGCATCTGGTACTGCAGAAATACTAAAAAAGGAAAAAATACTAAAGGAAACTATAGCTAATACATCTATGAGAATAGTTTCAGGCCTTGAATTCTGGAGGATCCCAAGTTTGTATTTATTTCCTCAAATAAGGGAAGCCTAATATTTATACATATACATATGCATATACATGCATATATCTCTATGCCCATATGCAATATAAAATGCACACATGCAATGTTTATACAGTTTAGCCACACATAATAGAAACTTCCTTCTGACTTGCAGACGCATTCACGGTCACATACTTGTTGTACGAGGCCATAATCATACATTCTTAGGCTAGAAAAATAGCAACCAAAGAGCACAAAACAGATTTAGACAGTGTCTATCAGTCTGTGCCATGGAGATCTCTGTAACTCACTGGGGCTGCATCGTGCTGCTTTTTGCTAAACCCTGGGCTGCGGACACTGGCTGCGTGATTGCTGAAATGTTCTGCTGAGGCTGTCCTGGCTGAAAAAGAAACTGCTGGTTGTAAGCACTGTTACATGCAAAGAAGCTGGCCCAAAGCTCAAAGCTGGGAGGAAAGAGTGAGAAACTCCTGCAGACTAGCTAGCTATCTTCAACCTTCTTTGAATAAGCAAGACAGATTTGCTTAACCTAAACCCACAAAAGCACAGGCAGCACAGAAGAGGAGGAGCAGGCTATTGCATCCAATGAAGACAAGACAAACACAGGCATACTTGTACATGTGACATAGCATCATGGGCTTCTCTTCCTCCCAAATTCTCCTGCATGAATGAAACAAAACACCTTGGGAAAAAAGCTGTTGTTTCACTACAGGTATTCTGGTTGAATTTGAAAGTTAACATAATCCTGGAAGTTTTCTAGGCTGCAGGGCTGTTGCATACTGCGATGAGCTGCTGGATTTGTGTTCCTCAGATGACTTAACTGGAGACATAGCCCTTGGTGCCCTCACTTCTTGCCTTTCCCTCTCTTATAAAAAGAACTGTGAGTACAGGAGATTTTAGAGGGGAGTTGTGGGCCTTCCCCAGTAGGGAGCCAGCAAATGGTAGAGGCATACATTCAGAAGGATACCACATCTTTCCAACCACAGTAGTTGTGGATGTAGCTTCAACATCAGTCCTCTGTTTCCAAAGTAAGGATGAAGGTCCTTCCTCTGTGTGCCTTGGCTTGTAGACTGTAGTTTCTTTGGGGAAGATACTGTCCGTCCCTGGGAAGTTCATAAAACACCCAGCTTAAGGACATGCCGTTTCATCCGGAGCCTCTAGAAGGTACTGTAAAACAAACAAAGCATAATCCTGCCCTACAGATGGACCAGGGCTAGACAAAGACCAGGCCAGCTGCAGCAGGGCTGTGTTCCCATCTCCTGTGGTGTGCCGGTGCAAACAGATTGGGAGTGTACAGCTAAGATTTCTCCCATCTAAAGCTGCCCTAGGCATTACCTCAAAAGATGAATTATCCAACAACAACAACAACACAGATTTCTAACCCCATTCCAAGAGCAAAATGTGGCCTGAATGGGTCAAAACCTGCTGACAGCCTTAAGCAGCATGAGAAACCTGTTTCATGATTTTAGCTGGTTATTTTAAAACTGAGTTGAAAGATTAATGGTGAGATTTTCAAAAAATGTAGGCTCCCAATGACAGGAACCGACAATTTGCTCATGCAATTTCCCATCGCTATGTGTGCAATAGGGAGAAATGTGTGGGCAAAATGACACACAGCCATTCTGTGCCTATAGTTTTTCTGGAAACCTTAGCCCTGAAAAAGCAATAAGCAAATAAGCAGAATGTTTAAATGAAAGGCAGAAAGATTTAGGCTAAGAGATACATTGATATTCTTTGTTAATTTTTTATTTAATTAAGAGGCACATGCTGATTATTTTTAGCAGTGTCCCCCTGATACAATTCAGATGTAAATCACATTTCTGTAGTCAGCTGCTGCTGTTTAAGCAGAAATATTTTGACACTATAATTATAGGGTTGAAACTATGCTTTACATTAGTGTATAAAACACTCATTAAATTAAAATTCTTCCATGAAATCATGAAAATAAACAGTCTGTCTGAACTAGCATCAACAAATTCACAGAATGCTTCTGCGTTTTCTCAGAGCTGGCCTTCAAGTGACTGTATTACAAGGCCCTTATTTAACCATGAAGTGTTAAAGGTTCACATTCTTTTGAAGGTCCCATTCTGCTTATTTTTAAAATTATTGCTTTAATTGTTTTTACAACTTGTAAGATTTTAAAGCTATTAAGCCTCAAAGATGTGGGAAAAATTAAAATGGTGATTATTATAACTTGCCTAAGTCTATGATATGGCAGTGGCACTGCATTTTTTTTCAAGAGTGGATTAAATAGAAGGAGTCCATGGCACCACATGTGGCATGTCACATTGGTCTGTTATGGCTGAGAAGCAGGATACACAATTTATACACAGTGCCTTGTGGGACCAAAAAGAAACCAAAAGCTCAGGGTGGTAATGGTGTTAAGGAATCCTTCTTGCCCTCTCCCTTGCTTGCCACCATGTTTCTGTCTTTTGTCCCCCTCCCATCTATTGTGGACCTGACAGTCCTGGAGATGACAGGCCCAACTGTCTGTGCCCCAGAACAGGCAGAAGTTTTTGGCAGGAGGTATCAGAACACGAACACCCCAGCAAGGTCCATCGACGTCGTGAGGGAGGGAAAGAGGGCACGTGTCTTTGCCCTGCCCAGCTAACTCCTGGATTCATTTATCAGGTCTGTTTTCATTTACTCCACTCCCAAGAAGAATAAGTTGCTCCTCGTCAAACTTTCAGGTGTCCCAAACTGAGATCACCTTCCATAGAAAGAGGCAGTCTTCTCTGACCCAATGGTCTCATTAGAGGGACCCTTAGAGGGACCCATTGATGGGCAACGGCATCAGCCCTGGATCCTCCACCACCCACCATAGGCTTGAGTGAAGATTTCTGGGTGCAACCGTGGTCAAGACCCCTGAGCCTCACCCTTCACTCCCTGGGCATGTTTGTAAACCTGCATGTGTTTGAACACTCATCTCTATAAACCCTGATTGGGTTTTGTTTGTTTTCATCTGAACAGTATTGTTGATCTTTACAATGCTCTGAGCAAGCTGTGGCAGAGCTGGGCTTGAGAGCGAATGGCATTGGATCTTTGAGATGCAGATGATGTAATCACAGTGGTCTGAAACATTTTTGCTACTTCTTTATTCCATTCAAATCCACAATTATGGTTGACTTTTCTTTGATTGAAGATATTCCAGAAAGATGGACTGCCATGGTAATTGCACCATTTTATCTTAAGATACGAATCTGAGACTGATCCCTCTGGTCTTATGAAATTACAGTCAACATGTTATTTTCTCCATTTGTGCACGTAACATCTACAATGGTGGTTGCTGCAATGTATATTTAGTCTTAACTTGTCAGAACCATCAGCTAAGAAATATTCAAACCCTTCAACCATTTTATTAACCAGGATTAAGCACAAGAATGTCTGCTTCAGAGTGTAAATTTTAGTACACATTGTAATTTAATAGTAAAGATTTTTTTTTTTTAATGCTATAGTTGTCTTCCTTCAGCAGCCACATGGATGATATTTTGTCCAGCATTACTGGTATTATAGTTATCACTCCTCTCCCACATGATGCCATTTTCCACACTGGATAACAATAACCTTCTTTTCAGAGCCTGGATACTATAGTCCAGTGAATTCAATTAAAGTTTTCCTTGAGATAAAAAGGAAGAAAAATATTTTACCCCTGGAAATCATTGATTTTGTATTCTAGCTTCACATTATCATGAAACCTGTGGGGGATGTTCAGTGTGGTTTTGAGAAGTCCCACTAATAACAGAGTATAAGTTAACCTTTTACTTTTGTTCCAGATCTTTCCACAAAGTATTTTTAGTTCTCAAATTGGATAATTGGCAAATAGAATTTTTTACTTAGTATGTTTATTCAGATGAATTATTGTAACTCTTGATCACTACATTTTCATATCCTACACAGAATCTCTTGAGAATTCTTCCAGATTTTTAAGCACTTTATACAGAAATTTTGGTTGTTGAAATAGAAAAGAAAGGCCAGAACAGAGAAACATTTCCTGGTTAATATAGGCTTCTTCAGAAGAAGGAGAAAGAATTTTTTAAAATCTAAATGTCTTTTCTTTTAAAAAAACAAAATTTCAGTGCAAAAAAAATTCTAGTGAGCAATTTGACATACTCAACATTAAATTTATTGAACACATTACATGTTACTGCCTCTGTCTGGATTGCCACAAGATATGTGTTAATGCACACTCTTATGTAGTTACACTTTACTTCCCATTGATGTCCTCCAGTCTCTGCTTGGCACTCATTTTTCCAAAAAACGTTAGCAAAGGTGCTTTCTACAATATTCACTGAAGACAAATACAGCTGAAATGAACTCAGGACTTGGCTGAACAATAGTATTTTTTCTAGAAATTATTTGCTGGGACTATCTCTTGTTAAAGAGGTTACATATATAAAGTGTAATTTAGTGACAAGTAAGTGGTAACATGTTAGCATAAGGGTGAGTGTAAACTCTGAGGCCAGAGTGACTCAAAACAGTACCTAGTGATGGCAATATAAACAGACATTAGCAAATATTTGCAATGACCAATGCCCAAATAAATCAGATTACGCTGCAGTTACCATGTTTATACAAATAGTCATTTTGGTGAATTTAAGACATTTCAGACATGAACCTGACATTTCAGAGCTGCATGACCTCCCATCTATGGCAGAGGATTTAACTGCCTGGTCCTACCCTTTTCTGGTAGAGTTTCTGGAATATTTTTGAGTAACGTAAGTGGAGGCCAGAAACAAAACTCCATAGTTTTCATTTTCCACCACCTAGTCTGCCTTCTTGTATTCCCCCTGTGCCTACGGCAGCTCTGGGGATACTCAGGAAACACAGAGCTACTCATGGCTGAAGCAGACAAGTCACTGACCACCAGCACTAAATACCCAGCCCCACGTGTTTCAGGAATGGCAGTTTGACACCCATTCTGAATTCAGTTTCAGCTACCTCCAAGTAACTTCCCCTCCCTCAGGAACAACTCCATTTCTCCTGTCCTATGGTAGGCTGGTCCATTTTTGGACCCTTACTTAACCAATGATGATGGAGACATCTGAATTCCATGGTGTCCAAGATGAACAGCTGACACCACCACGACTAGATACATCACCTTCTTTCCCATACCTCCTCACTTATGGAAGTCCAGGAGCTTGTGGCTTCCTCAGCTTCCCCACGGCCAGGAGGCACTGACATAGTCCAAACTTTTGGGAACATAAGAGTTTCCCCCACCTCAGCACAGTCTTCCACCTTTCCTTCTATTCTCGGGGAAGAAGTTTTCTCTCCCCTACCTTCTCACATACAAGCTTTGAAAGAGTAAAACAGGGACTAATTCCCTCTGCTTGTTAACTTCCTAAATGAAAAATCCTGCTATGGAATGGTTCAGGCATCTGGGTAATCATCATAAGCTGGCTGTGTTGCCAGCCAGTTCAAGAGACGCATAGCTGAAGTAGGCACGATGAGGAGTTATGACCAATTAGCTGCTCATCCTCTCAGTAAAGAAGCTTTCCATAGGAAATTGAGTTTTACTTTTTTTAAGTTGAGGAAGCTGCAGCCTAAGTCCTCCATCCATGGCCAGAAGGGCTTGGTAGGAGGCAGAAATGGAGGTGGCCAAGCAGACAGCCAGTCTTTGGAAAACATGAACTTATGACCCACCTCACCATGGTGACAAAGACTGTTAACAGACGACCAGATCACTAGCTGTCAGTTTTAGAAATGGTAACAGATTTCAATTTAATGCTCACATTTTTCCTGAGAAACAGAGAAGTGCCTTGGGCACCTTTTCTTCAGAGGACTTCAAGAAATATTTTGGGAAGAAAAGAGGGTGACCAACCCCCTTTCTGTGCCCAGGATGTCTCCTGGACTCGCTCCAGGGAGGGAGGACTTGAAGGCCAAATTCCCATGCAAGGCCTTGTCAACGGCTCAGCAAAATGTGAGGGTCTCCTACAACACCCAGCAGGGAGCACATCTTCAGTGAGAGACACAGTGTTTTACTGCTTCTCCTCTCTATTACTGACCTTGAGACAGAAATAAACAACTCAAATGCTGGCTAGCACACTCATACGTGCCACTCTGTGCCTGAGGGTTTCAGAAGGTGTTGGACTAGGCGCCTGCTAGCTGGTCTCAGAGAAGGTGCTAGACGGTTGCCCTGTCTCGAGTGTGAGGGATGAAGTCTCCTGGGCAGCACCCACAAAGGGGCATCTGGCTGCCCTTCTGCCAGCAGATGTTCAGCAATGGGATGTTAATGGGCATCGTCATCTCAGCTGACTGCCTGATGATGAGGATAGAGCATCCACCTTCAGACTGACAACGAAAAAATGAGGTGGAAACATTATCTGGCCTAGCTAGCAGCTAGAGCGCCTTCTCTTCACCACCTCCACCTCCCTCGATCTCTCTCGTACACGTCCCCAGGCAAGCTTGCAGCCTCTGATCACTTTATTACTTCCAGGGGGAGAAAGTTACTTGGTCTTTGCACAGATCTCTTGCCTTCCCTTGCATCTCTCTTTCTTCCCATCCCCAACTCCTCAATATATTACTAGTACTAAATAAGCAGCACTTCAAACAGTTTTGAAGCTTCCTCTAGCAAAACCATAAAATCTGTACTGGTAATATATATGTATTTCTGTCCCAGATTCCCAATCTGTTTCCTTTAAATCCAATAAAATTTATATCATAGGGCTTAAGGGCAGAGGGCTTCATACAATTAAAACTGATTCAGTAAATGCAAAACATAAAAAATAAAGTATTGGTATTTGATATTCCTATATTTCAATATTGCTTTGATATTCCACTATGAAACTTAAACTGGGTTGGGGTTTTATGCATTCTTTTTCCCCCCTCTTTGATTTCCCCCACTTTTTCCTTTGAATTTTGTCTCTTTAATCACTGGACCATGGATCAGAAATACTTGCAACTTGTTTGTGGAAGGCCAGAGTCTAAAGCAGCAGCTTGTTTAGAAAGTTGTTTCACCATCTGTTCTCTCTTTTTCCATTAGATGGCTGGTTTTACATAGAGATTCATTTTATCGAGCTCTCATTCACTCTGTAGCGCATCATCTTGTTTCATTCATATACTGATACAATGCTCACCTATCTTTCTCTTTGTACACAGTAGCTATTTGTGCATTGACACTTTGAGAGCACACATACCTCAACAGGCAGTATTGTCCACTGACTTTCACCGATGCCACATGTAGTTTGTTGGAGCCAGGGTAGGGTTTTTCTGAAATTGTACAGTAGATCCAAAGATCTCATGGCTGAAAGGCGCTGTTGTGATCATCTAGTCTGAATTTTAATATAACAAAGGCCATAAAATAACAAAGGCCAAGAAGTGATTCCTGAACCAAACTGATACCTTCTGGTTGACCTGGAGATCTCCAATTTGGGTAATCCACTACAGCCTAGGAGTAGTTGTTCCAGCAGTCAGAGGTAACTGGCCTCTTATTGCGGAGAGAACATCACTGCCTTGGAAGTTTCCCTTTTCAGCCACTGATTTTTATTCCCTTTGCACTGATAGAATTGAGACCTATCGGATATCAAAAATCTCCTCCCCATGAGGGCTTTTGGATGTGCAGGTAGCCCCCAGGGCAGAGGGCATGCATCCAGGCCTTCCATTTTAGCAGCTGTGAGCTCTTGGAGTTGTTTCTCCGTCACCTGCAGCTGTGCCCCGGTTTCTGTCTGACAGAATAAATAGGTTACATTTCTTTCAATTTTCCCTATAAAGCAGGTTTTGAAGACCTTATCAAACCATACATTTCTGAATATTTCTCAGTCTTAGTCCACTAATACACTGGTAAGAAGTGGTGTTGCAAATACTCTCAATGCTGGGTTGAGGAAGCTTTTTCAGCATCAAGGTGAATCACTTAATTCCTGCCTATATCACAGTAACACACGAGCTCTGTTGTCTGAAGGTAAGGCCAGATGGCAATCTGCATAGATCATGCACTTCTGATTGCTTCAAACCCTTAGTCTAGCTAGGAAGATGCAGATTAGATGCATCACACAATAGACGAAGTTGATGCCACCTCAGTGGAGAAAGTTGGAGTAGTTAACTTCCCGGTTTTCTTTACAGCCCTGTTTTCTATGAATCTAAAATACTTAGAATTCACAAGACTGTGTAATTAATGTTTATTTGCCTACCATCACCTGCATTCAGTGATTTAGGCATCTCCCTAAGGCTTTCCCAATCTCTCAGCACCTTCAAACAGCCATATGTTACAAAAAACTTTTCTTTCTTTCCTTTCTTTCCTCCAAAATTTTGGATTCTACACATTTCTTGGCATCCGGTCTTTTCAATGTTTAATGTGATTTAGTGACACCGTTTCTGTATGTAAAACCACCATAAACTGAAAGGCTGGAGCTCACTGCCTGGCGGGTGAGATGCTGGAGCCTTGCACTGCTACAAGGGTGGATGGAGCTGGAGCACAGCAGGGTGAGCCAGTACTTGTCTCAGCCCTGGAACCATTATGGGGACTAGACATTAAAATCTGAATGGTTTTAGCTCTAGAAATGCTAGTTTTTATACAGCTGTTTATTTCATTTATTACATAGGAAAAATTTCCACCAAAAAGCAGTGGAAATAGTCAATGAGCTTCCTTCAGAACACCTAGATTTTAGCTTCTCAGGGAGCTCTTCATAAGGGGAAGATTTGTACTCTTCAATGCTAAAAGAGAAAAAAAAAAAAAACAGGAAACTTCTTCATCACTTTTTTTTCTGTTTTCTGACTAATTCTTATTTCAGGATAACCCCCTCACACCTGTGGTCTATTTAATGTTACAAACTGTTCTTGATGTTACTAAGAATAACACCTAGACTATGATTTCCTCTTCTATGGGGGTGAAAGGATATGTGTTGCCTTCCTTATCCTACTTGGTGGCTGTCAGAATTTTTCAGGGTTTTATCTGATATGCAGTTAGTCTCAGAAACTCATTTTTCATGTGTACACAGACATCATGCAATGGAAGTTCGAAAGGGACAGAATTCTTCTGGAGCGTCACGAATTCTGAACCATCCTTTTAACAGCCAAATTGATGACTTCTGATTATTGGGAAGATGCTCTGGATGATTCAGCCTGTTCTGTGGTCCCACTGTCATTTTTAAGTCATATCATGCCTGTTTCTTAGCACAAATTGCTTAACACATCCACCCATCTTAAGACAGCAAAAAATCAGTTTGACAAGCATTCATTATTCTGAAATCACATATTAAAGAGAGTAATATTTGCAAAAGTACCACAACTGCTAAGGGAGAAGAAGAACTTATATGAGGTATAACCTTACTGTGCAGTGGATAACAGAAGCATTAATAGAAAAAACCTAAGTGGAAACAGTTGACAAAATAAATTAAAGCACAGCTCTGCCCCGAAAAGTGACTAAAAATGGCATCCTAGGGTCCCATGTTTATTATGTGTTACCGACTCCAGATCAGATTTGCTCAGTGTACAAATAAGGGGTGAAATTCTAGCTGGGCTGAATTCAACAGGAGCTTTGCAAACGACTTCAATGGGGCCAGGATTTCATTTTAAGAGAATTTTTTTTTCCTTTTTGAGCAGCCTGTGGAGATTTGACATGGAGATCACAAGGCTGGCTGAAAAGTAAAACAGAAAAATCCTAAAAAATTTCAAAATTGTTTCCATTTTGTAGAATTGAAAATAGGCCAGTTTTTCCACTTCTGTGTTTTATAGCTGAGGATTTTGCATATGATGTTTTTAATAAATGTTCTTATCAAGGATATCACTGACATGTTTATTAGCATTCTTTTCTGCCAAAACCACTGAATTTGGAAAAATGAAATATCTAAATGCTCATGCTGGCGTTGATCTTGAAAATGCTTGTCAATAAAAATGTCAACAGAATAGAGAAGCCAAATCATGACATGTGACAAAGTTCAGTTTTCTCTAATGAACCTTGTCTTCAGAAAAATTCCACTTTTCAAAGAGAAGAGAGAAAGGCATTCCCAAAACGGGGACTTGGTTTCCCCAGTGCTTTGCTTACCCGCAGCAGCTTTGTGGGTGCCTTGGGTGACTTTTCGCTCTGAAGCCCATGAAGGCTGGCGGCTGCCCGCTCCAGGCATTTTTGGTGGAGAAGCCCGCGGGGAAGGATAACCTGCTGCGCTTCACTCCTCCCTGGCACTGACGGGGCTGGGGAAGGAAGTTTGTTTTGCCATTTCCCGTGCTGTGCTCTTTCTGTGGTTGAAAAGAGACTCCAGACTCCAGAGCTGTCAATCTGGCACTTCTCACTAGTGCTTAAAAGCAATTTCAAAATCTATTAAAAAAATTAGATCCCAACCCTGTTGTACGCGAGCAGACAACAGCAAGAGCCATGTCAAGGGCTTTGATTGTAGGCGAGGTCGACAGGAGAGAGTCGGTGCTGTGCGGATATTACATTTTACTTTTGATAGCACAGGACCGCTGTGTGCTTCTGTCATGTCTTAGCTGTCTGCTTCCATCAGGGAAAGGTCTTACGAGCACAAAACACATGGGCAGCCTTTCGGCCCTGTTTCAAATTTCTGCAACACAATAAATCCGTTTGTTTTTATTTCTTCTTTCTGTAAACATTTCTCCATCTAACATAGTAACTGCTGTTTATACAGTGCAGTAAAAACACAGGTCAGAGCACAATAAGATTATAGTCTTACTTCAATATGTCCAATCCATAATAAAATAAAACCTTACAAAATATCCAGAGGAACAGTTCGGGGTTCTCTTCGTATTAATGTATGTCGTATGGAAGGGCTGTATTGGGGCATAATATTTTCCACAGCTGTCAGGACTTATTTAAAAGGCAATATCCTTTTTCTGGGATTTTATTTAGGTTCTGTTTATACCATGTGTACGATTGTTAATCCCATGATGTATGACTCAGTGGTGTATGATTACTTGAAGGTAATATGTGCAAAAATGAGCCAAATATTTTGGGATAGATCCTCGGGATCTGACATTCTGTGCTCACAACAGTAGAGAGGAGGGAACAGAAAGGTAACTACAAATTGTTCTTGTGTCATCTGCTTGGCCCAAAGGGAAAACGCAACCACCCTGCTCTAGTGTGTCCCCCATTCTCTATGGCCCACATGCTCCCTTCTGCAGGGAGGCAGTGGACGGAGGCTGGCATGCTTTGGCTTTGATTCCTTTTTCACCGCTCTCTGTCTTATATCTCTCGGTGTCAGAGAAGGAAGGGGCATTTATCCCCTTGCTCTGGCTCTGCTCCATCCACTGGGGTGTGCCTGAAGAGGCAAAAATCCCTAAAAAGTCAGGTATGTCAACTTTTGTGGGTGATGATTGCGTCATGAAGGACAGATGTAGGCTGAAGTAGCTTCGTAAGGGTTATTCGATGTGAAATGTGAAATTTAGTATGTCTTCAGATTTAAATGACATGAAACATAGGTTCATTTCATGGACTGTGTGAATGTGCTGAGATGCACTTTCTGTCGGCTGTGAGTCCTTTGACATGCAAAATAGGCATACCTAAACCCACTCAGCTCAATTTGTCCCAAGTGCATCTTCAATGGCCTTACATCAGGAATGTGTTTGGCCCGGTAACTCTATAGATATTTATCTTTGCCACTTAGTCAAGTTCTTTCCAAGTGAATGGAAATGAAAGGAAACCATCAAAAGGAAATAACGTAGCCATACTATTTTCTCTTAGTTATTCAGTATGTTTGGTAACCAGCTTGTTTGGTTGGAGAATTTGCAGGGACACCACCAACTTCTCTGGTTCCAAACTCTGGGTGCTCCTGGAAATAGAGGAAATATGTAAAGCTTAAACTTGTTAAGGTGCCAACAGGCCAGAATTTTTGAAGTATTTAAATTCCTGGAGAAGCTGATAGACTCCTAATGGGATTTTTAAAAGTGCCCACATGCCCTATTCCCACAAGCCATGGGAGTGCGAGTGAGGAGGGAAGCAAAAGCTCAGACATCCGAGTTAAACGCCAGACTGGGAAGATTTAACAGCTGAGATCTTACTAAGTATTTTTGCCATTTTAACACATAACAAAGCTAGGTTTTGAAGGATATAAAGCAGGGCAAGTGTTTCTTGAAGCACAGGACCTGCAAAGGACTTCTCAGTTGCTGGGTGCATCACCAGGAGGCATTAATGTGAAACCTTGAAACCCCTGAGACTTTGGCTTGTCCCAGGCCTGCAGTTACCTTGGATGACATTTCTGAGCCCCAGACACGCCTCTGCCGTTATGCCATTTGCCATTGCATGAAACCACTAGGAACAACACGTGTTGCTGTACAGTGTTCAAGAAGTCCTACGAGCAAACACAACATGAGAGGAGCCCCGCCAACACAAGTCTGCCCGGGAGGCAGGCAGGTGTCCTCAGCCCCAGCCATGGGCCGATGAGGGACAAAGGGGCAACAGCAAAGGAGGCAGAGATGAGATGGCCCCCACAGGGGGATGATCCTGCTCTACGTGAGATTTAGACAGCCTCCCAGATATCTTGTGTGGTGCTGGAGGGTTCCTGTCAGTCCCCTGCACTGCTGCTCAGCACACGCTGCCAGACTTTGTGCACAGAGCAACACGGGGGACAGGAGAGAGCGCATTTGGGACAGACTCACGAACTTTGTGAAACACTGGAGAGGTGCCTTTGTGGGACAGAATGGGACCAGGATGCTCAGCTGTGTTACCTCAGCATGAAGAAGTCAGCAAGAATATGCAAGAATATGCAGCCAGTTTCAGAGAGAATAGATGGTATTGAGGCACCTCCACCACTTAAAGCCAGATTCAGAAATATTTATGTATCCCTAGATAGAGGTACGAAACCGGACTAGAGGGGAAGATTAGAAGACACCCAACATAGCACAGCTGTGGTAGGCTGTATCTGCACACACCTTAGATGAAAACTAATGTTCCGACTTTGCTCTTATCCAGGTCATTTAGCTCTGTTCAAGCCCAAAGCAGCCATATGGACAGCCTTGGGAGCAGAGTTGAGGGCAGGAACTGTATGAAGTGGGGACATGAATAAGAGAGCGGGTAGGGTGGTGAAGGCACTTGCTAGGCTGAACTTCACTGATGCAGTCAGTCATTTTGCTGCAACAATACTGGGTACACTTACTGGAAGTGTTTCACCAGCAATGCAAGCAGCAACCTTGGGCAGGTGGTGAGCATTGAGCACTTTGATGGAAAAAGTTTCTTAATGGGGTGAATTGAATAACTGCAGTTTTCCTGCAAACTGTTAGTATGAGACTTACTCAGCAGGGAATGGGTCTTAAGGAAAGTGGTAGAGCTTTTCTCACATAGGATGTTTAACAGCACAGTATGCTACGTGAGGTGTTACTACACCATCTCCGGGTGAGAATCCAACCACACTTCATGACACTGGACACTGGCAATCCAGGGGGCATCTGCTGGCTGCTTACACAGGCTCTCTTTCCCCTTCATTCCCAGATGCTATACTGCATTAAAATAAATAAACAAAATGTGAAACTGTGCGCAACTTTACTTTCCCCATGTCAAAGTGTTTGCTGGAAAACCACAGGGAGGCAATGTGATGCCAGAGAGGGGGCAACAGGCAGTGGGATGCATCCTCCCTCTGCAAGAACAGCAGTGCAGCCCCACAAAATCAGGACAACAACTTAAAAATAATCTGTTCAATTGATTTACTTAAAAATGGAGGGCTCTGACTGCTCTTCAGTCCCGAATAGTGATGTTTCTTCCAGTTTTTAAGCTTTCTGTGTCACCATGACATCTAAAAATTTACATATTTTTCCTTCAGGGGAGAAGAAATATTGTTTATTTAGATTTGGGGGTTTTTTACTCCTGCTGACAAAGTGGGGCATTATGCAATATACTGAATATCATGATACTGGGTGGTTTTTGGCATAGTGTCTATATTAATGTACAGCCACAGTTAGAAAAAATATAATCTGACAGACCTATCCCATTTATCATTTCTACAGGCCAAATCCTGAAGATATTTATTAGCTATGGATAAGATCCTTCTTTATTTTTCAGTGTAGATAAAAGACCTTATCACAGAGCAGGACATTCTACTGGATGCTGTACAAACCTTCCTTCTAATTTAGGGAAAAGAACATTTACACAGTGTTCTCCAGGCAAACATCAGCACACTCTGCACATGCTCAGAGCAGGCTAAAAGCAATGGGATTGTGCTAGCACAATGTTGTATCTATGCTAATCTACTTTTCTAATAATTAATAGAGCTGCAGTAACCATAACTTCTGGTCAAGACAGGCCATAGCAGAACAAAATTGCGTTTGTCCAGAGGTTAAACTGCTTCAGAAAATGGGCAGATGAGTCTTATATGTAGACAAACTCTACAAGTTTCTTGCAGAAACTGTTAGTTTACGTAGGTGAAGGATGCAGGATTTTGTGCTGTGATTTAATATTCTTTATACATGAAAGAGGCTGAAGACATTCTGAAGCCATAAAGGTCTCTGGTGAAATCCACAAAAATCAATATAAGTTTAGTCTAATCTTTCTGTAAGTACTATTTGATGATGAAGGGAAGGCCAGAGTAGTATCTAGTGTTGATAACTCTTGTGGTTTTTACCATGAGGCCTTACGCCTCTTTGGAGTTCCCTCGCCACCCAAAACCCAAGGTTTCTACAAAAAAACCCACATCCCATGCACTGTATTCCCTTTCCCACTCTTCTCTGGAGCTGTTTGACCTCTGAAAAGGAACTTGCCTGGTGAGCTGGTGGATGAAGGCTGACACCGTGACCCAATTTTAGGCCCAGTCAGAAGTTTTAGTTTTAAGAAGAAGTCAGAAGTCATAGTTTTAATTTTCTGCATTGTGCGACACACAAAGCAAATTAAACTGCTGTGTCCGTGTTTTTGAGGCAAAGAGCTTCCGTGGTGAGCCTGGCATGCAAGGGCAGGAGCTTTCCTCTAATTCTCATTATTTGTGACAAGCTCTGGTTGCATGTAAATAACTCCTGTGCACCATAACGCTATTATCCAGTAGTGTCTTTTTCTTGCCTTTCTATATCATTGTCAAGTTTATTTACACAGCCCCTTGCTCTTCAGTTAACACCCTTCCAGACATACTATTTTCCTGCTCTATAATTATCAAGCCATTGTAAAGCTAAATTGGCAGACACTATATTGTAATTCTGGCACTTTTAGCCTAATTGGGGATAACCACATCAAGAGAAGATGGTCAGTGACAAATGAGCATTTTTTTCCCTGAAAGATAATAGGTAGCTGCTTCAATCACTTCTTTGGCAGCTCAACATTGCTATATCTTTTTGAATATTTATTTCTAAGGAGAAAGCTATTACGAATACACCACACAGGCATCTCCTGTCCATAAATCTATTTTTTTATTATGGAAGAACTTTATAACTCAAGATAGTCAGGGAGGTTTTCTGCATTAATATCAGTAGGCACATCCAGCAGGACTTGCAGCCTTCCCACCTAGTAAAGCAGGACCAAGTCCTGCTAGACAGCCTTTGGGCTGCTAAAGGGTTCACAAGAGAGTTTAATGGACAAACCAGAGAAATCACAGACTTCTTTTGGGCCCAGGAGAAATATTTGATAGAAGGAACACAAAAATCCAGGATTGCTGTCCCTGGGATTAAAGGGTTTTTTACACTTTGAGAAATATTTTGTCTTATTCGTGATGTATGTTCCTTGGAAAGTCATAGAAGTCTTAGGAGATATTAAATACGTAATGCCATGTGGTGACAAACATACATTGCAGAGCAGAGGGTAACAGAGGCCACGTCCCCTGCTCGCTGTGCACACTTGTGGTGTCCCCAGGAAGAGGCTGTCACCACACAGCCTGCCCACACCACGCTGTCCCACCGGACAGCTGGCCGCCTTGTCTGTGGCGTCCTCATTAATTCCCTTAACCACAGACAAAAGCTTCAGCAAGAAGCAGCTTATTTTGTACACTTCTTGGGGGTTTTGTGTGAGCACAGCACTCAAAGCTGGGAGGTGCTGGTACAAATATCTACGCTGACCTATCCAACAGTCAAGCCACCATAGATCCCCATGGGGCTGTCAAAAGAGACTTCAGATCCTCCAGAAACTGCCTGTGCCACCACAACAGCCACTGGCATGTGAGGGACCTCCTGCCCCTCACAAGTCTGCCTCTGGCCTCTGGCCAGCTACAAAACCCCTTTGGTCTGTGGGAAGGCTCTCCTGGAACCCAAAGTGCTCTTGATGAGCCACTCTTTCATTTCACAGTTGTGTTGGTATCTAGCGCAGCACAAGAACAAAAGGACTCAAATCTTTCATAGTCTTTTAATCCAAGGACTTCAATCCACACATTTTTAGCTCTCTTAAATATCTTGCTACTCCGCCTCCAGATTTCTGCATAATCCATCCATCCATTACACCTGATACCAAATGTTTTGCCTTGTCATCTCCTTGTAAATAGAGGGTGTCAAATACATGGTCAGCTCATTGGACACAGTTAGGGAAATAGTTTAATCTTCCCAGTGGAGTAATTAAAGAAATCATCCCAACTAGCTGGTGCACTCTAGCTACACACCTAATCAGCATGGCTGGAAGCAGGAGGCTTGCAATACACATGCACTGGGAACGGGAAGGACACGCAGGACGTGTGGTCATACATGGAGAATTCATGTTTTCGGCAGCTGTGTTCCCAAGGATTCCACCACGGGACTCAGTGTGAGAAAAGTGGCCCTACATACTGGAAAGATTTTTAAAACCTGTTATGGGCTTTCATGGTAACTGCTTCAGGAAAGGCAAATCCTTGAGTTCAGCTGAGATTGTGTACATTTTGTCCTCAGTCGATAATATTGCTCCCATGTTTTGGGCAGTGACCCTGCAGCTGCAGTCATGAGCAAGGAGCCTTGCCCACCCAAACGAGAAGAAAGTTATCCATGGATGTGAGACCTACTGTTTTGCAAGTATTTGTCTAGTATTTTTCAAAAAGTACTGTACTGTATTCTATCCCACCACGGGCCTGCTACAAACTCTGCGCAAAAGAAAAAATATCTAATAACCCAAAGACTAGAGATTCCTCTTTTCCTGAAATTCTTGAAGAAGTTTCTTTCTGCCCTACTTAGTTTTGTGTTGCAAGTTAAAACAAAATCCTTAAAACAAAATATTCTGTTGTGACAATACTCAAACTTGATGACAAGTCTGAAATTTAATTAAAATCTCATATTTTGGTCCTTCTATGTACAAGTTAGCAATCCTTGAACTTTTCATGAACTAAGAGGCTTTTTTGAAGAGCCTGGTAGTTTGGTAGAGGAAAGAATGGAGATTAGTAAACCCAAGAAGTGTAATGGCATCACGGTTCTTGCTGCTGTCTTCAGTTCTTTAAGGAGATACAAGAGAAGAAACTTGACCATCAGTGAGCAAAAACACTCATTTTTGCTGTGTCCCTGGTGGCAATGCAGGAATTGTTTATTTTCTTGTCTTTTTTTTTTTTAAGTCCTAGCATTTGAATGGAGTTCCCTTTTGTTCTTCTTCGCCCCCCTAGAGAAGACTATTTCTTTTCTTTCCATTTTATTTCAATTTGCCTCACAAAAGGAACCCTTCTTAGAAGAAGAAACTGCAACAAAACTGTTCATCCTAATATGCTTCAAGCACAATGTGTTCCACGTTTATAGAGGAGACTGAGCTGTGCTTCTGTTACGTGCTTTAATTAAGCCAAAGTGCAACATCCCACTGTACCCATCAGAAACCTTTGGCTTGAAAGCGTGACTGGAGCCATTGAGGGAAACAAGGGATTCAGTGGAACGAGGTAGTGAGTGCACTAATTGGTGTCCAACAGCTGCATCAGAGGTTTGAAAAAGATAATATTGAGCCTGCAACTCAGAGGACATGAGATGTTCTTTCCTCCATGCTCAGCCACATATACCTGTCCCTCGCTGTGTTCGCAGCAGGACTCGAGGAGGTGAGGTCAATTGGATGAGGGAGTTGACTGGGCTGACAACTAACCCTAAGGGAAAGGACAGGAAAATCCAACACAAGCAGTATGTCTCTGGGATGAGGAGGAGGGGGTGGCTGGTTGTAAAACTACACTCAGGTATATGGAAAATAACATTTAAAACATCTGATCTACAATTATTTAAAGCTGTGCATCAGCAGAATATCCTGTTAGCAGAGAATAAATTCACCCCAGAGTTCTCCTGTCTCAATTCACCAGAAAATTTGTATTTTTAAGTTCCCAAACTTAAACACAAACATGTTTCTTTGAAGGACAAAGTCTGCTTGGAATTCACAATACCTGTTCTTGTATTCTGGGTTCTGATATTTTTTTCATTTTCTGGAGCACCAGAACAAAAAGGTTCATTTACCAAATTATTTGGTGCATTTCAGCAGGAGAAAGCTGCTTCCATAGAGGTATCTGTCTGCTGCTGTTAGGAAGAGAAGGGCAGCAGGTCTGAAAACTCAGGGTGTTTTGTCTGTCTGTACTAGAGGTCTCAATGAGGACAGTGTAACTCAGTCGCTGAAACAGGCTGCAATAAGATTTCCAAGGTGACTTTACTAAAACGCTGTAACACAAAGAAAAATTTTCTGACTTGTGAACTGAAACAAGGCTTTTGATAACTGCAGAACTGGAACATATCCTACTCATCGGTGACGTTCAGATGGGCCACCGCGTAAAACACATCGGCATCACTGATTAGACATCTGCCAGAGAAAGACAAGCAAATCTCATAGGAGAAGACATTCTTCAATCAGCAGGGCTCATAACGCTCCCCATGGAAGCTGTTCTGTTACAAACAGCTCTGTTTCCTCTACTGAAGGTGTGGTGGAAACATCTCATTTCTATTTAGCTGATCAGACAACCATCTCTTTGCAAACCGGAGTGTGGTATAAACATTCAGAATGAGGTCTTTAAGAAGTTATGTGTTTTCTGGGACAGTTTTTCATTTGAGACCTCTGAGTCTTATTACTGTCCAGCCAGAGCTTGCTAGCACTTCGGGAGTGCCAATTTCCTTAGTGTTTGAAGTGACAGCTACATGAACTGTGACATTTTAAAAGCATGATGTCTGCTGGGCATGTCTCAAAAGTTGTATGTGTTTGTTAAGCCCATAAATCTGAGTGTTCACTTGTTGCATTACAGTTTTAAATTCAGATTCCAACATTTGCTTCCTTTTGCCAAAAAAATTGTACATGCCAGTATTTAATATTTCACTGTAAATTTATTATAACTGGAAGAACTCACGTAGTGTAGCACTCTCAGACAGAGGGGTTGTCCTCACGGCAACCTGGAGGTGTGACTGCAGCTTGAGCAGACAGCAGAGCTAGCTTTCATCTGGCTTGCTGGGTACTGATAATGGTGCAGTCATGGCAGCGGAAGGCTGTGTGCCTTGCTGTGGTCTCCAAGCACTCCAAGGCTGCTAGTTTCAAGCTAGTTTGGAGGGCTTTCATAAGCTACAGTCCCCTTGGGTTTCTGACATGGATACACCGATGGACAAGGAGACCATATCAGAAAAAGATACTTTTCAAACCAGTTATGCCAATGGCTATTATGACTGTCAGATGAACAAGTTTGGAGTTTCAAAAAAAGGTCAGAAACCAAGAGTTCTTACCCACTTTTCCTTAGACTTCAGCTCTTCATTGATAAGGGCAATATCCTCTTGCAGGTTAATAAATGGTTGAAATAAAAGGTATTCAAAAATCCATGTGAAAGTGAACAGAGGAAAGGTCCTCCAAGGACTGAGAACCCAAACAGATGCAAACTCCTGGCCAAGAAGTCTCCAAGTCACAGACTGGCATAATATGGAAAATATATACAAAAAATGTTGTGGTATAACACCTGGTTCTTTTCCTAAGCATCCGCAAGCCACTATCAGCGAGACAGGGCTGCAGGCAAGATGCACTTCTGGTCTGATACAATAGGGCCACAGGTTCATTCCTGTGAAAAAAACAGAAGAAACATTTTTCATTTCCCCAGTGGAGGAAAGAATATCCACAAGGAGTTGTCTCAAGGAGTTTTTCCTGAAGCTGTGCTCCTTCAGCAGGCTCGAAAACTATTTAAGAGTTAGAACTGGGTCTCGTTGTGGTTTGTCCTCTGAATGTATCAGCTCTGGGATTCGTCTAAAGAGGAAACATGATCTTAGAGTTAGGAGAACAGAACCATGGTGCTCGCTGCCCTGCTATGTAAATGTGCAGTGCCCCCCTGCCGTGAATCTCTGATGCTGCTTTAGTTGGCATCTCTAGGACGATGCAGCATAACTGCAAAAGGGAAAGACAACAAGCAGATTGGAGAAACACCCATTGAGGGCAGTAGAAGACAAAGACATACTGAATTTTCACACATGGAAGAAGTCAGTGGAAAATGTACTTTGACTGAAAAGAAATTACTAAGTGTGTTGGGTGTGGACAGGGTAAGGAGATACAGTAGAGCGTAAAATCACAAATGCTACAGAGAAAGTAGGTAGTGAAAGCTTAGATCTGTTGCAAGAACAAGGAGAAAAGGAAGTAAAGCCTACTGCTTTTGCATCATGGTGCAAAACACAGATAAATGTTTCCAAGCCTCAGTGTCTCTTGCTGAGCCCATCTGAGAAGAGGTGCTTCAGCACTTCTTTGGAAGAAGGGAGCAAGGGAGTAACCATGGGCTCAGAGGTGTCTCAGGATCTGCTGGATGATAAGCTGGGAGGAGGCAGGAGGCAGAACGTATAAGAGATGCCCCTGGGGCGATACCAGTGTGAGGGAATGACTGTTCACTCTTGTCCACCCCATGGGAGCGGGCCAAGCAAGCTCAGAACAACCAAAAGGAGCCACCTTCTCACCCAGGGTGTAATTATAGCACTGGATGTCACTGTCATTGGATATAGTGGAGGTCAAAATACAAAAAGGGTTCAGGAAAGAATAAAAAAACTTCAGTGGCTGTTAAGCCCTGTGGCAGGGATACAGCTGCAAGCTCCAGGAGTCCACAAGACATGAAGTGCCACAATCAGATGGTCTGCCAGGAAGGACAACTCTACACTTACTCCATTGCTTATATTCTTTCCTCAGAACCAGTATTTTGGGCTGGGTGGCCTTTCAGTCTGACCTGTTCCGATAGTTTTATGCCATACCCTTATGTAGTTCACTCCCTAAATAGACTAGCTTTCTCCGTATGTTTTTTTTGTTTCTAATGAACAACTTGCCAGTGAGAAGAGTGACAATGAAACATTCAAATAATGGCAGTCTACAAGAGTGACAGAACTGGTATCAAATAAGATCTATTTTTTAAATTTGTTGCACAAGCAGTTATTTCCTGGAGCACAGTAGGATCCAGGCTGAGTGCTGCTCTATTAGCTCTAGAACACAACATCTGCAATACTGAATATTTAATAGGAAACACGTTTGTCAGACTGGATCCGACCAGTGCTCTACTGTCTTCATCAGTGACTATTCCCAGAGGCTTCACAGGAAGGCGCAAGACATCCCATAATAGACCACTAGGAAATAATTTATCCATAAGAACACCATCTCCTTAACTCACTTGGGTTAATGAAGGCCTCCCTACTTTGAAGGCTGATACCTTTTCCACTTTGGACCTCTTATTATTCATATAAATTCCTAACCCTGCAGAGCGGTTGGCCTCAGTAATACTTCCTGGCAGAAAGTTCCACAGGTTAATTATGTGTTAATTATTTCCCAAGATCCCTTTAAAAAACCTGCATCCAAGTCAAAGAAAATCCTCACCTCTCTGGTTTCAGTAGACTCAGGGGCTCTCAGACCTTGGCAGTTGGGGGTGGCATTGACAAGGTGGTAAGGAATCCAGCTATGCATGTAGTTTGCGTTAAATGGAGCATACTCCAGCTGCCCCCATTTTAGATAGAGATCTGAGAGCTGCAGAGATTTAAGGTTCCCTGCAGCGATCCATCATGACTTCAGACACAAACAGAGCTGCGTTTTGGGATGTGCAGCTCCCCGTGGAGCATTTTTCCACACCAATAAAGAAGTCATTGTGTGAGTGTGCCTGTGCGTGTAGCAGACGGGGAAGGAGGTGAGTGGGAGCAAGCCACAGCACACAGACTGACAACTTCCAGAAGTATTAAGTAAACTTCTATCTCACCACCAGAGTAAATTGCTAAACGCTTGCTGTGTCTGACATGAACACGCTGAGATGGTGCTTCAACCCATTCCTCTGCACGAGCTTGGTTTCACACCACACCTAGTCTGACCCAGCTGCCGACTGCTCCCGAGAGCAGCTCCCCGACTCTCCCTCTCCTGCCCATCATCATCCATTTCCAATGTTTTTCTTGCGCTGGGACCATGCAGCTGCACTCAGACACATCGGCTCATTGAATAATCTGAGCATCAGGTCAGGAACTGGTCCAGGTCATGCTCCTGTGGCTGGTGTGATGGGAGACATGGGTTGGGAGCACATGGCCAGCAGTCTCGCAGCAGCTTGCAACCAGGGGAAGCAGAGTCTGGTGTCAGCCCATGCTTCCCCTGCCTGCAGCAGCCCTGCCTTCTCCCTCGTGTTGATGCCAGTGCTCCCAAAGTGAAACAGTAGGTCAGGTGAGGAACCTGATCCAACTATAAGCTAACATGACCATAGAACAGATAAATACCTGAAGATAGGCTGAGATGGGTATAGTTCCCTTGCCCAGCTCAGGGTGCAGTCTGCAAACACCGCTGCTCGTGCTGGGGGGGAGAGGCAGGAACACAGCACTGGGAGGGCAGGGGGAGGGCAGGCTGGATGTCGATCTACACACTGGTTAGCTTACAGAGACTGAAAAATCATCAATTTTTTCATCTCTTAGTCCTTACATTTGGGAAGCTCTAAACATGCTTCCGACACAGCCAGCAGCCTTGGCTTTGCTCAGCACGTTGCACACAGATGCTGGTCCACAGGTGAGGCTGAGAGCTCCCCAGCACACCCTGCGTTACTCCCGCGGGCAGTCCCTGGTCGAAGGGGCAAGATGCGAAGGGGAACGTGAGACCCAGCAGGAGTCCGGACAAAGGGACCCTTGCAAAGCAAATGAAATCAAACAGCACAGAGGGGTTCAGGGACATGAAATCGGAAGAAGACAAGGTGAGGCGGAAGCAGATTTATCTTTCAGGCTACACAAGTTTTATCACAAGAGCTCTGAAATGTCGTAAGTTGGCTGGGTCCCTCCCTCTGGAGACAGTAGCTGCTGGATGTGGTGGGAGGTGACTCTTTATAGACTGGAGCCTCTAACCCAGGTCTGAGAGACCAGACAGATGCAATATCCCTGCTAGACAGGATGGACGTTTTTTTGCAGACCAGAACACTACAGCTATTAGCCATGTTTAATGTCACCAGCATTTCAGTCTTATCTTAATGGATAGGAGGGCCCTATTTTTAGAATCAGTCAAGAATCTAAGATCAGCTCAAACAACAGTTTCCTCCAGCATTCAGATTACATCGCTCTGACTTCTTTGAGAAAAGAGAATAAACCTGGAGATCACAATTTCAGAATAGAAACAAATGAACAGGGATATTTTAGAATATAATTTTAACAAGTCATGGAGTGCTTGGTGGATATGGCTGAACATGTGCTAGCATCAGAACTGCTGTAGCCATTTCCTGCCATGTTTCCAGATGCAGAATATTTTTTCCATAGTCTTAGCGCTACATTCGTGAGGGCAGCATCAGGACAATGACAGCAGGCCATGCACCTACTGGAGCGTTCCTAGGGAAAGCACCAAGAACAAATTTACCCATTCCAGTCTTAAAGACAAAGGGACAAACTCTGAAAACTTGGCCTTCATTCTTTCCCTCTGTAAAAGCTGCGGTTTTTAGCAAGCTAAAAATTATGGCACATAAATACTTGGGGGAGAACAGTCATTAAGAACATTATAAGCACTTCTGCTACACCTTGGCATTAGTAGTGACTGCATTGTTTTCTTTAGAAGCTTCTGAGTGGCAGAAAAGTGGATATAAAAAAGAAGAAATAGTTAGAAATCGTACAATATTCAAACAGACTGTAATAATGTTAAATACCTTTTTTAAAGCCCCTAAACTACTTTTAAAACAACAAAAAAGGGACTGATTTACAACTTGCTTCACAGCTGAGGGTTGGAGTCCAGTAGGAGTATTTGCCTTTGGATATGCTAGTAAAATAACAAACCTATATTAATCCAGCCTTGAACATAACTGCCAACATTTTGAGTGTATCTGTCTGTTAACAGTATAGCAAAGCAGTCAAAACAAACTTCTTTTTAAAAAGGAATAAAAAGATGAAGGCACCACTAAGACAGAAGTCAGTTATTCATTATAATGCTTTTTGCAGGAGTGCTTTGCATTAGAAACTGTGGAGCTGGTTGTTTGCTTTGTTGTCAGATGGTTTGACATGCAAGTCATATCTGAGCAAGTTATACACATGTATACATAGTGCATGTGTGTATATGTATATACACTAAATATTAAATCAGCAAATTTTTTACCTGGGAAAGAAGAAAGAGGTATACATACACACTGCAATGTGCAAAAAATTGTATTTCAGTCTTGGTTCAGGGACACAGTGGTAGTAAAAGATCACCTACCATGTACCCTCTTTTGACCAGCTTACCCCAATGTCCATAGCTAATAGGTATCAGGCAGGAAAGCAACTGTCTTCAAAGTCCTAGAATTTAAGAAGCATGTTTAAAATACTGCATGATGGGGCACCATTATCATACGGCAGCAAGAGAAAACAGGGCAAGAGTTACCTAATACCAGCAGCTCCCGCACTACGCTGTCCCGAAGGAAGACGCGAACTGCAGGAGCGATGCAGCTGTGAGCGACAGAAGGGCTCAGCGACGTCTCTCTGCGAAACTCAGCTGCTCAGACCATGGTGCTAACAGGGTTGCTCAAAATTGCTAACAGCCTGGTGATTATTCACACCACACAAACTATTACAGGGACTGAGCTGAGATGTCTCTTATGGAAACCATTATAGAGCAAACTGTTGGGCCCTGTCTTCTCTGTATAATTGAACAGGGTTTGACTGAGTCAGCATGGGTTCTCCTTTTTACAAGAGAAAAAAATGTGCCCCCCCCACTTTGAACCCTCCAAACATGCCAAAACTGTCACCTTTGAGGGCTGGGTAATCAAGGTATGCTTTTTGCATCAAAAATTATTCTTTTGGCAAGTCCTTGAACACAGGTAAAGTAAAATAAAGTAATTGAAACATTCCAATCCATACTTCAAAGAAAATCAAATAATAAAAAAGACAAACTTATAGCAAGAGAAAGGTTTGTGCTTGATTCTTGGTGCCAAAGTCTTCCTCGGTGAGAAGTTTAACTTCTGCCTATTTGGCATGTAGTTGCAGACAGCACGGCAAACGCTCAGACCTGCCCCAATACCAATACCTGCCAGCTAACCCAAGACATGGGATAGGAGCAAAACACCTTCCTGTGGTGCTCTGGGGTCTTGTAGAGCCACATTGCTTATTACCCTCACCTTTGCTACTCATTCGTGAATAAAGAACAGCATCCAAAGATATTGGTGAGAGCTTTTCACTGCCCAGGATGGTCTATAAAAATGAGCAAAGAAACCTTCTCTGCTCAAGGTAACTTCAAACACAAAAAGCAAAAGTTTAAGGGCATAAGCACATGCAACTATAAAATAAAAATACGTTTTATAACAAAGAGCTGACCTACACACCTGTTCCAAAAAGGACTTGTTGGACATCCCCCATTGTCCATGGCAGAATAGCTACATTTTTGATTGAAGAAGACCACTATCACTATGCTTTTGCTTTGCTTCATAGTATAGAGAAGCAGCCCTCCACCTCAGCACCATCCTGCAGTCAGCTTTCTGCTGGTACGTCCACGCTGAAGTCAGGATCACATTGGCACTCCAGTTAGCTAGCTCAGACAGCTGCAAAATGGCAGGTCTCATTTTAATGTGGAAAGCTTATAATTATGTGATAACTTCTCCTTGACTTGGGCTCCTAAGTGGTCTCCTCATGTAAAGCAAAAAAACGTGCTGATGAGCTCCTGAGGAGGTTGAGACCAATGGGACTCTCACCATCAGCATCAAAGAGTCACGATTTCAACCCATGCTCTAGCTCAGTCTGTATCCTTGTCTGGGCAAATCACTTAATGAACCATTTAACAATTTCTTGCTCTTGGAGAGTTACTTATTTCCCTCTGTGTTTCTTTTCTCCTCTGACAGGGATAACACTCAGAGCTTTATAAACCATAATTAGCTAGTTTCAAAGGCTCTTTGAGATCTGGAGATAAGAGCACGCTACACGTGCACAGTGTTTATTCTTTACACTTCATGGCTGTGGTCCCTGACCAAGTAGCTGCAAAGCTGTAGCTTACGGAGACAGGCTGCAAGTCCAGTGTAAGTGTAAATGGCAAATTAGTGCTCACAAGTAGAAACCGTGACATGAACACAGAAGTGGTATTGGGAGTGAGGTCACAAAGACAGTAGTGGAACCAGAAGACAAGTCCATCAGCTTTGACAGTTCCAGAACGGCTTCAAAAAGCATGCTTTGTGCTGATAAATATGTTTCCACTCAAGGCTAAAATGCAAAGTCTCACAGACCTGCTTTTCTGTTGAGCTCTCCCTCAAGAACAACAACAGAAAGTTCCACCTATGCCAATGATCTACTCAATTAGATTTTACTTCAATATGTGTTAAGAGATTGGAACAAGATTTTAAACAAATGTTTACCCCAAAAAAAAGCCTTAACAGACTCAAACCTATATTCACCATGGGTATACATAATCTGAATAATAATAATAGTAATAATAATAAAAAACCTCTGGGACATACTGTGAACATCGGATTGGCTACAAGCTTTACTGCATGGAAAACTTCCCGGCAGGTGGTTGTAATCCTTCTAGAAAGGATCAAGGCTGGATCAGCAGTGCCTCGGGAGGTTAGGTGCCCATCTCTTATTGGATTTACACCGTGATAATCTAAGAACAATACTGTTGCTTCTTGGGTTACTTCATTAAAAAGCTGAAATTTTGATTCACGGTGCCATGTCTAATCTAAGAATTTGGCTTGCAGTCAGTTCATTTTCTGGGTTTATCAACAGTAAATGACCATTTCCTTCGATTTTTACAAAGCTTACTGTTTCTTCCTGGGCATTGCACTCTCTCTTCATGCTAAAACGCATATTTAATTTTTCAGGAACATTATGTTCTGGAAGATGTTTTTCAAAGGGCAATAAAAAAAAAAATCCCCCCCCCAAAGGGTTTTCTTTTGTCAAATATAATTTGTACCCATGTAAGATTCATTCCTTAAAATAAATATTGAAACCTCAGAGAAAACCTTTGTGCGGGATTTGCAAAGGAAAAAGTGCCGTGTAAATGGGAGCGGTGGTTTTCTGCGGCCCGAGCCCCGCTGGTATCCTCGGCAAACAGAGCAGCAGACCAGGGTTTTTACTGGCCTCTGTTGTGTCTGTTGAACTGTTGCTCCGTCTTTAGTGAAATCTCAAGCAACAGAAATCCTCTATTAAAACCACCTGCACGGCTTTGTCAGCTGAGCTCCGTGCTGTCAAGTAACTTAGCTTCTTAAGCCAATACAAGTCATTAAGAAGAAGGTGAATTAGAGATTTAGACGTTGCCGATAGTAACTATCTCTGATCAATTGATATCTTCCTCTGATAAAGTGGTGCTCCACGGCCGACCCCCTCCCCTGCCTCATCCGCGCAGACCCCGACCACTGGATCTAATTACGGGTGAGGAACACCAGGCCCTCGTCAGCGCTGAAAGGCCATCAGTAGGCCTATCCATTAATAACTCTCCTGTGCGCTGTACATTGTAATTGTCAGACTGCAATTTACAGTAATCCTCCAATGCAAAAACTTAAATAGCTGCAGCTGATTTGAAATTCATACAACCAGTTGAAAGAGAGAAAAACAAGATGCACGGGTTAAAAGGCCAAATTGTGCAAGTGTGTGCGCTGAGTGACAGACATTTTAGTACTAGCCTGGGACCATATTTTAAAAGGTCACTGAAAACTTTTGGCTTGGGCCCTCTGACAAACAATGAACTTTCCATATATTTATTTGCCATCTCTTTGTTTTTACAGCAAGCAGAATAAATGAGTTAAATGACGTTGTGCGGGTCTGCACATTGTCAGCACAGGTTATAAGTCATTATTAAACTCCATCAAATCAGACCAAACCCGGTCTAGGCAATGAGACTAAAAGTTATTTGCATTCCTTCTGTCATAAAAAATCATATCCCCTTACCCAAGACTTTCGTTTCTTTATTAAATGCAGCCACAAGAGTATTTCAGGTCTGGCAATGTGAGCTTAGGAAAACCTACTCTGTATAACTCAGTGTAACAGCTTAGAACCGATTCCACTAAAATGTCCCAGTTGAGTGTATCTGGGCACTCAATCAAGACACACATATTACTTTTAAATAAGATTAGCCTTTATATTTTGCTGCTTAAGTTAAAACTTTTCATGTCATTCTCTCATTTTATGTAAACTCCAGCATAACTCTGTTTTAGAGAATACTTCAAACAAATTAAAACCCTCAACTCGAACGTGTCTAGCAAAACTTGCCTAATGGCATAGCAAGCTGTTTGGTGACACTAAAACACTTTTAAATAAGATGAATTTTCCCTGCGTTGCCCTGGCTTTGTAATTACCACTGCTGAGCAGCATACGCCTTTGGTTACAATGGCAAAAGCAGCGGCTTGCGCTCTGAAATTCATTTGACAAATAACTTACAAGTGACCTGCAACATCTGTTTAAAAAATTGTCCTTTGGTATCTGCCTCAAGTCGAGTTCAGCATTAATTATGAAACGCAAACATATCATCCGGGGCCAAGGGCAGCTTTTACACGTACACAAGGCATGGCGCGGGAAGGGGGCTGGGCTGCAAACACCGTCCTTATGCCAGTCAAGTGGAAAGAAAATGTTTAAGCAAACCTCCATCCGAGCTACCAGCCTGTAACATCGCACTAGTGAGATCCAGCTACGCTCAGTGATGCTGAGCTCCCGGGCGCTCAGGAAGGCACGAGCTGCGGTGGGACGGGGCTTGGAGAGGCAGGTGGTGATGCACAGGACCTCCAGCCACCCTGACCATCAGCACAACACCTCTGCCACCCGGCCCCAAGCCTCGCTCGTCTGGGAGATGCCACCAAGGGCTACAGAGGTGCTTAAGTCACAGCAAACTCCCCAGAGCTGCAAAGACCTACGTGAAAAGCAAAGCACACACCTCAAAGAAGACTGACGATACGCTTTAATAAAACTAATGACAGCCCAATTTACGCTCACAAAATCCTACAGCAGTGGAGAAGTTGTGTTCTTCAGTCGCTAAGTCTTAAAACCTCTTCCTGGCCCTACCTCTGGATAGTTTACTCCTGTGCTGCTTGGTGTAACCTTAGCTCAGGACGAGATTCAGCTCATAGTAAAAAAGCAGATGGAAGAGTGAAATAGAGCACTTCTTCAGAAAGAAGAAACCTTTTTTCAAGGTCTTATAAGTCTTTTTTACGTGGACGTCAGTAAAAAATAAAAATAAGAAATTCCGACCCTATGTAATCCTGAATTACGTTATTTTGGATCTGATTTAAAAACTATCCAGCAAGGTTTGATTCAAATAACATGTGCAGTACAGGTATCCCTTCACATCAATAAATATTAATAGCATAACTATTGAATATAAACTTTTAGAGAACTTTTTCATTATTGCCATCAAAATAAATGGCTTCTAAGCTATATGGAAGCACATGTAAAATACAGTTGGACAATACCGAAACTATTGCTTTCTGCAGCTTTAAAAGATATTTGCTCGTAAGAGATCAAAGACAGATCTAAAAGTTTGCTTCTGCAGATCTCTTTTCTCCGTGCTGTTTTTTTCATTTACCTGCTTATTCAGGAACTTCATCAGCAGTCAGGCTCAGCCATCAAGTGATAACATTTCTGCAGCTAATTGTGGCATATTGGAGTCTAGTATGGAATATTATTAAATTGTCCTATAATTCACGTTTCGTGTGAAAAACTTGGACTTGAAAAACACCTGCCCAAACAATTCATAAACACACTGCCCAGCAAATACCTATGGTAATTCACTGGATTTACAACCGTCATATTTTATTAAACATACAGTATCAAAATTTATCACCCATTACACATATTCCTGTTTTAATAATATCTTGTACTTGTACAATAGCACCTTCTCTCCCAAAGGGTCCTGAAGCACTTTAAAATCATACATACAGGAATTGCTTCATTCGCTGTGGAAATACAGCTGCCTTTGGGGTGGAGCAGGGGTTAGGGGAGGAGAGTAATTGTGCACAGCGGTTATAAACACCGACAGTCAAGAGAGATGGTCAGGGACGAGAGCAGAGAAAATTATACCGAAGTCTCAGGAGCGTAATATAAAAGGCATAACCGCAGTTGCAGGCGAGGGAGGTGCGTAGGCGGCCGTGGCAGGACAGTCATGGTGCCGATTTGGGGTACCCTTGCAGTAACCATCCCCGGCGAGCGGTCCCAGCCACAGGGCCAAGCCACAGCCCATGGCTCCAGACCTCAGGCAGTGGGTCGGGAACGGGATGAGCCTCCCCGTGGTGCAGCCCCCAGGGAGTCGAGCCACAGGCTTGAAGGCTCCATCTCCAGTATTCACCACACTGCATTGCTCAGATTCCCCACTGATAATCCCAGCTGCGTGTCCAGAAAACTGCGGGACAATGGGAGTCCACTGACAAGAGACCTCTCTGAAATTGTCCAAAAATAAAGAAACATTAGAGAAAAAATCAGGCAGGTGCATGGATTTATGGGTAGGCTGTTGACCCTGTTCAAACTCGGCCATCAAAGAGTGCTGTTACGTGCACTGTTGAAAAATGTTTGTGTTCCTCAGTGGACTGCAATTGCAGCTTCATCTGCTTCTTCATACTTGCTGTAATTGTCAAAGAAGTCTCCTGCGGCTTCACGTCAGCCCCAGATCTCTCCAGCCTGGTCTCGCTCAGGACTTTCTCAGAACCTTTTTGATCATAGCGAGGAATCAACTTTTGAACATCAGGTTAGATTTAGCTTTACAAGAAAATCAGTCGAAAGCTTAAAACTGTCACCTGAAAATCACCACCGATGGGCTTACTCCTTCTGATGGGTTAGACTTCAACCAGACAGCTGAAACCCTAAGCTGCAATTGCCTCTCTCTAGTTTAAAACACGGTGTCTTGATGAAGGCTCAGGGCACAGATGCTTTTTCATAAAAGACAGAAGACTGTGCCAGTGTAGGGGATGTGCAAACGTAGCTCTCCGTGCGAGCAATCACGAGGTGACAAACAGCAGGGGATTTTAAGCCAAGTGATGCCAGAAGGCCACAACTACGGCCTTATCTCTAACAGCGAAACTGGTTTCCTACCCACCAGACACCACCCTTCAGTGCCTGCTGTCTGTGGCATGGCTGGCACGGAAAACATACCTTTACTGTTGGCACAGTGGACACACCACGCTGCTTCTCACCGCAAGCCTGCTTTGGATGCAAGGCAGAGTTTTCCCTATCGCAGTTAAGCCACAGAGTCCTCGCAGGGGTGACATGCAAAGAGCCACAAACTCTAGACTGTTGCAGGAGAAGGCAGCTTTGAGGGCAAGAACCTGGACTGCAGGACTTGTTTTGGATCTTAGAGGACTTGAGGCTTAAAGTTTACTGGAAGTGGAGAAAACTGGTAAGTCACTTCTGCAGTACCTGGTGGCCAATCTCGACCTTCAGTTGGTCTCTCCTTCTCAGTCCCTCCCACACATCCCTTAAAACCTGATGCTGGAATAAGTGAACTTTGACTCTGCACGTTTCCACCATCACCCAGCCCTCTTCCACGATGCTCACCCCTTCCTGGGGAGCTGATATAAGAGCGGAGCTGCCCAGGTCTGTTCCCTTTCCTCTCTGTATTAGAAGTGTCTGTGAATCTCAGCATTTCTTCCAAAATATTTCCAGCCTACAACTTTCTTTATTTGTCGCTACATCTCAGGTACTTATGCAGGTCCCCCATCACTCCTCGCCTCAGTCACTGCAATTTCTGGGATTTTCTGACACATGTCAACACACCACATCCTATACAAAAGGCAGCTGCTATGTATCTAGCATAGATTATATACTCATGGTTAGTTTAGTTCCTGCAGCCATAGGCTCTGTTGCTATTTATTTAGCTGCTGCATGAAGTAACCCTTCACCTTAAACTGCCAGTAAACCAACGTTACAATAATCTTCCACGGAGGCTGCTGTGTGGTTATTCCACACCAATTTAGTGGCTTGCAACCAAATGTTAAGTAAAACAAGGAACACGCCTGAGAAGCACACGCACAAGGACGTGTGCTGGATGCAGCTGTGCGGGGCAGGCCAGGAAGGTCCGAGCTGCCTCCTCCTCCGCCTGGCTTGGGCTGCCAGGGACAGCGGTGCTCCGCAGGAACCCAGCCCTCCACGGCAGGTTGCTCACTGCACCAACCCTTCCAGCCGAGAGACTCCACGGAGAGGGCAACTTTTTAAAGACCAGCAAAGGCGTTTGGTCCAGGAAAAATATGGTTATTACATCTTCCACAGATCCCTTCCCATCTCCACGACCAGCAACTTCAACCTCGCCACTGAGGATGAAAAGGTCCTGGGAGATTTTGCCCTTGTCTTCAGCGAGCTTTTTGCTGGCACTGCCCTGCACAGCAGCCAGTTGGCGAGACAGGCAGCACGGCTGCCAGTGCCATGCTTGTTTGTATAACAAGATCTCCTTTGCCTGGAGCACATGTACTATGCAAAGCTGGGAGGAAGGTGATGAGTGTTTCTGGCAGGAACACAATGCCCTGCTATTCCAGCTAGAATCACCTTGAAAGCAATAATTTCTTAACTTAAAATTGGTGCTGTAAAATACTATTCATTGCTATAGATGTGTGAGAAAAAGGCAGATCTTAGCTATCAAGTCAGCGAGGCTTGACCGAATGCATGGAGGATTTTGTTCTGACACCACGGTCTTGCCTTAATTCATGTGACTGGAGAGTGAGTACAAGGCAGCAAAAATGGCTGGTGCAGACAGCTGTGGTACAAGAACATGGAAGCAGATGTCTATGTGTAACATCTGTGTTCACTGACACTTGTGCTAATGCTAGTAGTTGTGCAACAAGCCACTCATACAACCATAGCACTGCTCTATGTTACTTAGATTCTCCTTTATAAAACAAAGTTAAAAACCTTACCCAAAAACTGATGGCAAAGTGCCACTCCAGTACTTCTGTGATAACTACTTTCTTAAAGGAATATAGAGTTGAAGACTGGACTGGTGATCCTGCAAGCCCCTCCTGTAGCTCAGTGCTTCAGAGTTAGGAAAGGAAGTCTGCAAACTTAGCACCACTTTATTACAAACGCTGGAACAGCTGCAACAGTTGGTATTCACTGCCCCGCTCCAGGCCAAGTGGTAGTAAAGAAGGGATCATCCTCACCTCGGCAAGAGGTGAGCGCGACCCTGGAGTAACTAGTGACTCCCTGGCCATGCTGCAGCGCAGTGAAATTTCCTCTTCTCCTCACCCCATCGCTATCCCTGAACGAACATTTCCAGCTTCAAGCTGCAGTGCGGGATCCAACTCCTCAGGTGCGTGCCAGCGCTGGGTGGGGAGGAAGGGACCTCTCTCATTCAACTCACCTCGAGTTTAAAGGGTGATCTAAGGGCTGGGAAAGTGAAGGGTGCCCGGCGCCTGCTGACGTGGCTCCACCGAACACAGAAGAAACAGGTGGGAGTAGCCCAGATGTGACCGCCTGCAGAGCGCGCACCTGAAGTTAGCTGAAGTATCCTAGATGTTAATAAAAGCTGTGAGGAAGATTGCCCTCGTTCCTCCCCTCTAAATCTTACCCACCCGGCAAAAGAAAATGGAGCAAGCAGCTGGATATTCACCACAATAAGTGGACTACCTCAAGAGTAGGTAGCTGGCAAAGGTGCCACCCTTTTTACTTAAGAGTCTCAAAAATAGAAGCAAACCAGAAGAGGCTGCCTTTGCACATCACTGCATTTCTCAGCTTTTACTTGACATCTGGAATTTACACTTATTATACCTGTAGGACTTCTGTGTTAAGTTCAAATGCACACAAATTACAGACCTGAAGTGGATGTCTTCCCAGTGACTTCAGTGGGAGCTGGACAGGAACCCAAAACTACAGGAAATTTTCAAGTTAACAGATGAAAATTACTTCAATTTAAGAGTTAGCATGAGGCTTCCAATGAAACATATATAAAAAAGTAATGCTAAAAAAAGAAAGAAAGAATATAAGCCAGGTAAGTGGAGCTGGTTAAGCTGCAAAGTAAATGATACTGTTTTCGTAACATAAGGAAGGTCCTTGGTTATTTTACTCAGCAAAATGAAAGAACATAATCACAGCTAAAAGAAAAATAAAACCCACTTACATGTCAATACTGCCTGTGTCCACTGACATGGGATTTCCTCTAAGGACCAGATCCTGCACCTGGACTCTAGCAGAAGCGTTAAGGAAGCCCAGCTAAGCACCCATCTCCTCCTGTTTCTGGACTTGAAGTCACGATTAGCTTTGTTACTACCTCCTTTCAGGGCAAGCATATTCAAAAACTTCTTCCCCTCAGTTTTCAAATTCCTTTTTCTGTATGGTTTTACTTAAGAAGAATAGCAGCTACCCAAATACCCACCTTAGCTCTACTGATGCCATCATGAAACATGTTTATTCTTAGAAAAAGAAGATGAGAAACCAGTATCTGTAAACTCTTTGTCAGGCAGACATAGAGAAGTATTCTCTTTCCAACTCCTGTAGAGTGGCTGTGGAGGGTTGTCAGGATGACAAACGGCAACTATCCTGAAAATTTGTGTCTTAATGTTACAGCTTTACTGGAGTTAATTATTCCTCTTTTTAAGTCAAGCCTGATGTTCCTTCGAGGGGCAGGAAGAACCCAGTCCTTGATGCATTCTGAGCAGCTTCAAAAAGCTAAGAGGATCTTTATTTTATGCTATGCAGTTTCAGCACCATTGCTAACAAGCTGTACTCAAAATCTACAGTTAAGTAGGTGATGTACCCATACCGGCAAAAAATGCAGTCACCTGCCTTTGAAGCAGGACCTTTACTGATTTTACACTTTGACTTTCTGGGGAACTTTGGATGCTTTTGAGACTCGTTTAGACAGCCATCCCTCATCCCATGTCTCCTCAATGAACAAGAAGATAACGTCTTCTTCAACCATTTTTTTATTAAATTAGTATTTTCAGGTCTGTTTTCCTGTAGAAAATTTTGAGACAGAAATTTTTCTGATGTGACCCATTTGCTACCACTTGGGGGGTGGGGCTGTGTTGTCATCCCTTACTACGGCTTACTCACCTACACACTGGAGCTTAGAGGGCCTTATCCACCAGTGCCACCAGCGTCAGGGTGGAACCTAGAGGGGGAACAAAGAGCTGGAAAGCCACAGAAGATCCAGAAGGCTCCTCAGGATCCTCAGTCAAGAATTGCTTGCTTCGTTATGGCTGAGACTAGGAACAAACCAACATTGCTGAAAGACCCAGGCGATCTGGCCCTCCTTCAGGCCCCAGAAACAGGCAGCACCACGCCTGCCAGCAGCCTGGCAGGCTTTTCTCTACAACCTGAGAAAAAAGGTGCAGCAGAAGTTGCCCACTGCAGATGCCAAGAAACTGGCTGCTGCACTGGGACATTTTCAAAAGAGGAAGACTCCTGGTCTTTGACTGGCAGGTCTGCCTCGTCTCCGTAAACCAGACACGACAGCGGTGTGCCAGTCCAAACGCTCTGCAAACATCCTTTCACTATTCAGGATAACTGAAATACTAAAAGAAAACAAATGGAAAAGATAATTAAAATAAATCTTATTAATGTTGCGACTACTAGCAAACATTCCCATGTTATTCTTAAAACATGTGCTGAACTGTGCAGACTTGGGTTGCTGAACCCTTGTGCTCTGGGGCCTCCCAGCTCCAACAGAAATTTTTTCAGGTATAATGGTCAACACAGAGATCAAATTGTAGCATGTACACCATCATTTTTAACCTGAGTGTCCCTTAAGAGTCTTCACATAGCTACAAAGACAGTTCGTTCATCAGGGGAAGGAGACAAGCAGACCTGTCTTTAAAAAAGGTCAAGAAATAATATTTTCACAAATTATTTTTTTTATTCAGACTGAGACTGAAAAGTAATTTTTTGTGAACTCTAGGAGATTTATGGAAAGACTGAGAGGAACTAAAAACAAAAGCAAAAAGACAATACAAGGTGAACAGACCATAACTTTATTGGAGATATACTCAGCTACAATTATTACAAAAAACTATTAAAGGTAATTGTGATCCATAAGGTGCAGATTGCAAACTTCTGCAGCATGATTACAGTATGAATGAATTACATTTTATGTCCCTTAAAGACAGCTGCAGCATGTGATGGTAAATATTTTATTGTCCATCAAATTATATTTGTTATTCATTCTACTTGATTTTAACCAATCTTTTCAGTCAAACTATTTACAATAAAAATGCCTGCAATTTCCAATTCTTGTTCACATACATCTTTCTCTCCAACTTGCTGCTGCAGGAAATTCTGAGTGCATCTACAAAGCAATCAAAGTAGTCTGTGGTTGCCATTCAAATAAAAGAGGGAAAAAACGCAAGGACTTTATAGGATAAAATTTATTTTTAAGAAATGCAGTTAGCTTTGACAGAGGTTAATTTTAACTGCTAGTGGAGTATACTACAATGACCTCTAGATATTTGCTAACATAATTCATATTGAGTTACAGTTGATATTTAGATTACATTTCATGGTTATGAACTGTAGTGTTTTAAGTTTTAAACCTAATAAAAAGTAAAGAAATTAACTTCTTGAAAATCAGAGCAATTGGAAAAGGATCAGTGTCAGTAATTAAGTACCAAAAATCAAAATCCTTCTCACCTCACTCATGTAATAAATACAGGGATTTCCAAGAGAATGTTTTTGTAGGGAACCCCACCCAAAACATACAACCCGAGAATACTGTCAGGTACAGGCAAGCGCAGTATCACAGCAGACCATGATGCCATTTGCCATTTTCAGATTATGTGTGCTGCTGTGATGGGGAACACAAAGATTTCCCTTTCTATACGGATCGATGCATGTAGCATAGTTATGTCATATGCAGCAGCATAAACCCCACATTTTCCAGTTTATGATTCTGTATTTGCTTACAAGGAGGAAAATCCAAACTCTGCAACACATCTATAAGCACAAGATCTTCAGGTATTTAAAAGAATGCAGTTCCACTGATTAAAATGATACCACATCAGTTTGCACTCGCCGAGGATCTGGCACCTCATCCCTGGGCCACCACTATATTCCTCCCCAGCATGGAAACTGGTTCTTGTCCACGTTCTGTACTCTGCCGTCACGACATACTATTGTGTATGAGACTTAAAAAAATCATAGGCTTTTTTCTGTACAGACTTTAGCAGCATTAAGCTGAACAAACACTTCAGAAGTCGCTACCGGGCACTCAAAGTTCAGACAGAGCAGAGATTTTATTGAGGAGGCTGTCTTCTCGCAAAAACTATATTATATGCATAATATGTTGGTTTGTTCAGAGATAATTACTGGAGTGTCAGAGGTCATTCTAATTTTAAATTACTTCACGTAACAGTAAAATGATGTAGTATAAAAAACAATAGCTTTAAAATACAATCAAGAGTTGTTACACATCTTTGTTGTATTTTCCCACATACAGTAAAAATGCCACAGACATTACAAATGACCTATTTAAGTTGTGCAAGTAAATGACACATTGCAGGCATTACAATTATCTTTTTCAAATTCAGTAAATCAGAACAGCAGCAAGGCCAAACCACATTTTTCCTCTCTGTTAAGCATTTTTTCCTTGAAATGAGGTAAAGCATGGTACCAAGTGCAATGCTTATTTGTGCTACATGAACAGAACAGCGCAAAAAAAGCCATAAAAATAAAAACGCAGCATAGTTAGGAGGACTGTTTAAAGTACAGTATAACAGGACTTAGATAAAAAAAAAAAACAAGGTTCATGCCAACTAACCCCCACACTACTTATGATGAGCTTGTGTGGTTGCTTTTGAAGATGGGTTGCAACAGTCCACTTACACTTGTGCTTATAGCATGTCAAGTGATTTCTATCCCAACCTTCAAATGATCAGATTTAGGTCTATAATAGCATACACTGTCCAATATCAAACTCATATCAACTGTAGGATAAAACACACAGATGTATAACACGGAAACTAATACCAATTTTCTATCTCAAAGGATAAAAAATATTTCAATGAGGTCACACTGGAAAAAGTTACGGCATTTAAAACACATTTAAAAACGCATCAGCAGCAGAAACTACTTTATAGTCAGCCACTACACATTTCAGATTTCCAATTCATAGGCTTTATCTAGTAACAAAGTGATCATTAAACTATTCTGAAACACAGAGCAAGTTCAGTTAATTTTCTTCGCATCAAAACACTCTGTCTGTAGCACTTTACTGCTAACAATTACCTGAAACCCCTGAGAATCTATAACCTTGTAACAAGCAGTAGGAAATTTTAGGCATTCAAAGACTAACTGAAATTTTAGTTTTTCATAATGCAGTTAAAACTACTTAAGACTTTCTAGATGGTCCAATTTTATCTGTCGATGGGTATCTTCGCTAAGACACTTCACTACCACAAAGGAAGAGCTATAACTTAGATTAGTAATTTTTTTTTTTAATAACAGTTAACTTAAAGCGATTTACCTTTGAAAATTTAGACTGCATATTTTTACTGTTCCATCTCATTTACATTTGTTTTATACACATCAACACTTGCAGGTCTTACATTTCCTTGTTATATTTTCTTGACTGAAGTACCAAACAAATGCTAGAATTTATTATAAGCTAGTATTTTAATTCTTGGTCTGACTACTATAACAATGCTGCTTTCAAATACAAGAATGGTCCTTTTTGCAGAATGAAAAATGACTGAGATAGAAAATACATGAACTTTTGAAAACTGTATTTCAGAAAAGCTTAATGTGTACCCCTTGTCACTAAGGCATTTATTTTAGGTTTCTGTTAAGAAAGCAAGAGCTGACAGTTTTTCTTTTGTTTTAGTGTGCATTTGTGAGGAAACGAATAGGGTTTAAAAGCAGGAAATACAGTATTTATTTGTAATTTAATACATAAGACACAGCATCGAGTTCAAACCATTGTGCTGGAAAACGTTAAAACACCTTGCTCTGCTTTCTCAAACTTCAAGCATAATTAACAGGGCAAAATTGCAGCAAACCTCTACTGATATTGGTGGGAATACGAGACCCACAGCTTTTTAAAAAGGTAAATTAAGAGGTATTATAGTTACAGTGCAAAAAATTAAAATTTCAAGCATAATACATAAACATAGCACCAAAACAGAAAAAAACAATGCATGCAAAAAAAGAAGGAAAAGAAAAAAAGAACTGAGGTATTTAAGTGAAGAGTGCCTACAAAAATCTAATTAAAGAAGTATAGGCAAAGCCTAAAAAATAAAAGTATGATTTCCCCCCCACCCCCAGTAGACCAAAACACCAATGAGCTAGTTTCTCTAAATTAAGGACCTAAATCACAGATGTATCAAAAGTACGGCAGTTATATCTCAAACATCAACTTTCATGTTATTTAACAGCACAGCTTTGGTAGATGAAATATGCATGCAACTCTGAAAAGTACAGTAAGAAATTTACGTGGAAATATCTCTAAGTGTAAAGGTGCTCTGTTTGTTAAATACGTAACCAATTGACTATAAAATCTGCAGCATATTTTAGGTGTGATATGTCTAAGGTTATTTTGTTAAGAGTGACAGTTTGCACTGTGCAATTATTCATTACTGTTTCCAGTATTGGAACTATCTAGCTTGCAGGTTTGTGTAAAATTGGAATTTTAGCCAAAGACCATACTTTGTTTATGGTATTAAAAAAACTGTAGACTAACCATCTCCTCAGAATTGTTAAAAATAACCTAATTACATACATATGAATACAATTTCTATTATAATCCTGTAATAAGTCACAGCTATAGTAATGAGTTGTACTGTAAATACAGTGCTGTATCATTGTAAAATGCATAACAAAATGAAGGGAATGTAAAACAGTTTGTTCCAAAAAAGATCAGAAATTAACGATCATTAATGAGGGTTTATTTATTTTTAAGGCAAGAACCTTTTTTTATGCAAGACTGTGTGGCATAAGGAAACTGAAGTTTCCTTCTACCAGTATGCCAGCCATTTCAATTAAAATCTGCCCCTAACAAATAAGTGCAATAATGATTGGGAATGCCATCTTAATGCAAAAAGATGACATGGAGAGGGAAAAAAAAAAAAAAAAGGAGAATACTGGCACACTTATTCTTTCTTATACCCAATCATCCAGTACAGTTTATCAACTGCTTTATGACTGGCACTAGTGCACAGATTGAAGAATTTCAAGATTACTATATATAAATCTAGCAACTGCATTAGGCATAAGCTCCCTGGCCTTCTAACACTAAGCAAAGCTGTACTGACAAGAAAAGTAAACCAAAAAGACCTGACAACGATTATTCTGAACACTTGCTAAATGTCATCATTAAAGCACTCTCGTGATTAAACAAAGCAGAAGTGAGGAAAGAAGACAAGATTGTGTTTGCGCAAAAAACTATAACTACAATTAGTTCCAAAATTTTATACATGTTAAATGTTTTATTATCTATTCTGTTACCAAACAAACTTTAAATTCTGTCTTCCAATTTGTTCCTCTCAACATTTTTAAAAATTTGCTTTATCTTTATGTGTGTTTTTTCCCCATTTTATTTATTTTTAAGAGGAGTCTCAGCTGTTTGGGACCTGAGGTTGATTTGCTTTGAGGCTTCGTAGTGCTCTTCTTGCAGCTGCAGATTTGGCAATCCTGTAGCTTCTGCCAACACCTTTAAACTTTCCCTTTCCTACAACTTCCACTGTTACTCTGACCTTTCCATCGTAAGTTCTTTCTGCAGGACTGCAAAAATATACACAAGAATTACTTACTGCCTAGGCGAGTTAGTGTGAAATAAGAGACTTACATTCTTCTTTCTATAGAAGTTAAAGCAATATAGTTAAACAGAAATCATTACTTTTCTCAGAAAGTTATGCAAGGAAAAAAAAAATCAGTGAATATAACGATCATGCTAGCTGCTTAGTGCAAAAGAAATTAAAACTAATTTGTGACACTAAAAAATTCTCAGTAGTTTATGAAGCACAGCTTAAAAACATTTTTTGGCAGCGTGTACCAGAGGAAGTGTATTCTTACCTAAATTTGGCTGTCTCTGGTTCCATCTCCAGCAGCTCACGCACTGGGGAACGGGGCACATTAGCAGAAAATTTTTCTAATTGGAAAAAAACAAATTAGCTTTGTTCTCGTCATAGCAGATGGCACTTAATCACTAATTTTTTTTGAAAGCTGACAATACCTATTAATGGCCTCATCATCGGATAGTACACTTGCCAAACCATTTCCAAAGACATTCCACTATCCATATAAATGGCACCAGCAAGGGACTCAAATATATCCCCCATGGCCTTTGGTACTTCAATGTCTTCCTCTTTTTCTTCATCTTCTTCAGATCTTCTGAGCTGTTTGCAATTAAAAAAAGCCAGAGGGTGGGGAAGACAGAAGGGAAGGAGAAAAAAAAGAGAGAAACTAAGAAACAATTGCTTCTTTAAAAATAAACCAAAGATCTTCAGAAATGTAAGCTCTCTTATATCCTATCCTGAGCTGCTTCTTTTAAGTTCTTCATTGACAACTTTCCACAGTGAAATTGTTCTTTTATTCCCCAATGAAACCAAGTTGCTGGACATATCATTTTTCAAAAGTGAAAAAAAACATCCCGAACACCACTGTGTACAGAGACCTTATATGCTTTTTGAATTCCTCCTGTAATAATTCTGAGGATTTCGCCATGGGTCTGTTTTTTCCAATAAGAAACAGACCTGGCTCTATCAGTCAATACCAGAAAGCTACTCACAACAAAGGAAGAGTTCATACATTAAACATCTCCTAGGAGGAGACTTTAAAATCTGTAAATCCAATCTCTGGACAAAATTCAGCTGTACCTCTCCTTACGACATTTACCCCAGAAGACAAGCATGAAACAAGCATTATTAAAATAATCCATTAATAACTGATAACCAGCAACATCAGACTGAACTAACAGGCACACTCAGGTATTTTCTAAACGTAGCAGGCAGTGTTTTCTTCTATGCTGATGACTTAAGACAATAGTCTATTCTCATTAAAACTAAAATTCTGGTATAGGTCTTAAAGGTCTTGAGTTAATCTAATCCTTTCCTAAAAATACCTCAAATACAAAAATGTACATTCACCTGAGTCCAAACAAAGTAACCTGAAAACAAAGTTTTTGACCATTACTCTCCTCTGCCTAAAGAGAAATAAATTTCTGTCAGTCTTTTCCCACAGCAGCTACCCTCTCACTCCATCTGGCCCCTATTTGGGGTTTAAAACCCGATTCAGTCCTCTTAAGAGTCACCATAATACTTCATAAACGAGTTCCACCCAATATTTCTACCTAAAATAAATCAAACAAGAAGTCAGACCTGATGTGTACACACTCCAAACTGGAATTTTGATGTTAAAAACAAATTCAACTGTTTTGAATAGCATATTTCATACCAAGTGCAAATTGAAGCACTTTTGAATTACACTGAAATAACAGAAAGAGAGAGAAACTAAGAGCTATAAGGCAAGGGACAACAGATGTTTCAGAAGTGAGATTTGAAAAAAGAAAAGCAGATGACGTGGAGACACACATGGAAACCAGTCTAGCTGGCATGAACTGCAGAAACAAAGACTCCTGCATTAGCCCTGATGAAATAAGAGTTTCAGTAATTCAGTGCCAGACCAAGATAGGGAGCAGGCGTAGGGAGAGTGAAACAAGAATTTTATTTGAAACAGCTATCACACAACTTGGTTTTGAATTTGGTGGAAGTTTCTAGGCAATCTTTTTGCATATTAGCAAAAAAGGAATAAAGCAAAAAATCACTACTGTGAGCTCTTAAAATAAGTTTTTAGCCTTTTCACTCATACTGTGAAGAAAACAAGACAGATAACAGATAACAGAGTTCTGATTGTTTGAGTAAAATAATTTACATTATCTAAATTTCTTAGTCAATGTTTTCTGAATCCTCCCATGATTTCACCCTGCAACAGAGTGCATGGGCTGTAAACACATACACATTGTATATCACAAAAAAAATTACTAAAGACAAACAGAACATGTTTATTTGGTGTTCAGACAGAACATTTTCTAAGAGATTGGTCACAGTTTTTCAGAAGACAAACTCATAGGGATATCCATTGGGAAACACTTTTAAAGAAAGCATAGTGAGAAAGTCCATCTCTTCCAGCACTCTAATTATAAATGGACTCACAAGGCCCTTGCTCTCACACATTTTCTGAGCAGCTTATCCAAACGAATTAGTTTTAGTCCATTTTCCAGCAAACAGATGTTCATTAGCTTTCCTGCACAGCACAGGTATGATCTGTGTTTGCAGGTATTCAGTTAAACTATTTTTCAAGTGGTTTATTTGAAAGATACATATAATTTTTCCCTGGCTTTCAGAGATAAAGCCTTTAGGAGCATATCAAACACATCTGAGTACAGCGCAATAACACCTGCTCCAGCAGAAATGATCAGAAGAAAAACAGTGGAAATCTGTCAGTGTGCTACATTAAATAACCCCAGCACTGGCCAAGCTAGTATTGTTCATGATGCTGTTGCATGGATATCTTATCCTGAGTCAGCATTATGTGACTTAGTAACTCTTCATCACAATTTTATGGTATAGTAGTGCTATTAATCAGACAGTGAAGAAAGCAAACTAAGTGGTTTTTTTTCCTCCCCCCATGTGGTTCTAAAAACACAAAAGCAAAATAGTGACTGAAATCAAGTGTCACAGAACAATCTAGATTCAAAAACTGGTCTAAATTTAATTCTTTTCTGAATGTTCTTATTGATTTTATACTTCTGAAGATTTTATTTTACTTTGCATATTGCATGCTTTATTACTGGGAGCCTGCTTCTATGGCTGCTGTGTGCCTAAAAGTAAACATTACAAAAATGCGCGTTGTGCTAAGAAATCCAGTGCCATGCCTCAAATCAGATACTGAACACATTTCTTCCACTTCCACTAACCTCAGAATCCATTCCTTGCATTTCATTCTTTTCCATTTGAAACTGCACAAAGTCATCAATAACATGAAACAGTTCAGGAGAGACAGCTTTGAAGTACTTGTGGTAGTCATACTTTACAGCTAATGATGCAAAAATGGTATTATTGACTAGAGCAGATCGTAGGTCAGTAAGAACTCCTGGCGAGTGTTGCCGTGGGTCTTCATAAAGGTGCTTGGTTATGAGGTAGTCCAAAATTGCATCTCCCAGGAATTCTAAGCGCTGGTAACAATCTTAAAGCATTGGAAATAAAAGAACGTACAATAACATAATTAAGTTTAACACATACATTCTTTCCAGGACTTTCTGGATAAGAGGTTTGGTACACTGCCACGTAAATTCCAAACACTAACCCATGCTCAGAGAAGACAATCTGTTTTTCAAAAACAGGTATCTTTGTCTTTAAAGAGATTGCTACTGAATTATTAAAAAAAGAAAGAAAAAACGTAACTTCTATCTAATAATAAAGCCACTTTTGAATCAAATGTTAATTTGTCAGGCTAGCAAAACCCTTGTGTTTATGATCAGTTAATAATCAGTTTATAATCAGTTACTGCTTTTACTCAGGATCTTCACACTGTGTTGAGAAACATCAAAAAAGCAAAACCAAGAGATTCCACCAGCAAGCTTATCTGAAAATGGTAGCAATTAAACCTCCAAAAATTAATATAGAAATCAACATACTAAAAGCAGCGGGAATATACAGTCTAAGATTTTTCATCTAGTTTGCCACACATTTAGATTTCTCAAAAAGCACTGAACAAAGATTCCCATTCAGAATGGGTCTTTAAACTGGAAACTAAAATTACCAAGCCTCTGCTGTTTGGAAAATTGACAGGGGATATGGGAATGGAGAGCTATGGAGGTCTATTTTTAGAATATAAACAAAAGAAAAAAAACCACCTTGAAAGCAAACAGGGATAGGTGGGTAGAGAAGGAAGGAAGACAAAATTATTACAAAAATAACATGAGAGTGAAATGGCTAGTACTACGTTGCTTTTATAGCAACTGAACTCAAGATGCTGCCAGATCTCAACTGCCAGCTACTTACGAGACAAAATTAGAGGTAACAGCAATTCCCAATTGTCTTATTTGGTAAACAGAAATGAAATAAAATGTTTCTGCTACCAACAACATCATTTCATCTAGACACTATGCCTTAAGTCTTCTGTTTGTTAGTGTATATATAGCATGTGTGTATACATATATATAGGAAGGAACCATCTACCTTCTATAAGTTTGTGAAGTATATGTAAATATACGTATGTGGGTAATTTCACCTAGATTGAAAAGCCAAAGGAGCATTTCACTGTTTTGTCAGAACTTTTTCTCAGTGTACTAACATTTCAAAATGACTTATTTCTTTAATTAAAGCAGAGCTTTCCTACTTCTTGGAAAAAGGAAACAATTCACTATGGGGAAAAATTCAGACTGCTGACTGCACAGGAATTTGCCATTCACTTCAAACAGGGTTGAAATTTTACCATGGTTTGTTTTTAATTGAATATTATCATATGAAAATATTTAAAGTTTTAGAATGAATGAATATTAATTAGTATAAGCAAAAGTAATTCAAGAGGATCATAGAAATACAAATTTGTACTGCAGTAACATCTTTTATAACATTAAGCAGTTAACCTGAAATTAATATTTAGTCTGATTTAGTCAATTGCTTCAAACTTTGACTTTAAATATTTATGCAATAAAATGCCTAGACTTAAATTAAGCCTTCCAATTCACAATTTCAAACGGAAGTCTCCATGTTTTTCTATGCTATAGACTATTCAGCTAATAAAAATTGTATAGTCTACTTTCAATCTTCAGAAGTACAGTCAAAGGGTAATATTCTTGGCATTAAATTACGGGACAAATTTGCTAAATATATTTGCAAAACCTGACCATTACTAGAAGTACACCGCAATTTTCCAGAATTCCACAATAACTTATCATTACTTAGTTCTACAGGTTAACTTATTTCAGCTAAGTGAGGATTTCATGTCCTTCATATACAACTAGTGATACAGCAGCAGACATCAAAAGTACTGTGTTCTCAAAACTCTGTTAGGCTTCAGTAAATCTTCTACCTATATCAAGTCAAAATAGAAAAGTATCCCCCTGTAAATAAGTGGCAAAATACTCTTTTCTAAGATTTTGTACTCAGAGGCTCTTGACTTCTTAAAGTACCATGTGGTGTCTAAAAAAGAGACTATGCACGGGAACACAACATATACTGCTTCTCTTACAATACAGGGAAAAAACCTAGTTTCTTTAAGACAACTTACCAGTAATGGTATTATAATGGTATGAGGCATGAGTAAATGCCTGAAGAAGATAAGCCTTGTTCTTAAAACTGTAGTTTATTTTCTTCTCAAAGTTTTCAAAACCAGAAATAAGGTGATTTAGGGTTTTTTCAGCATCTGGGTGATCAAACATACACCTCGGTGGAATCTTCAAACAGCCATACTCCAGGTCTTTATACAAAGAGGGCTCTGAATTAGCTACAGAAGCAGAAACAGAGTTTGGTGAAAGATTTTTCTGCTCACTGTTACAGTTCTCTCTGGCAGCACACAAAGTGCCTTCCCAATCAGTCTTTTTAATTACAGGGAGCACCTTCAGCCCCAACGAACACAGGAAAAGCTGAGCAGCTCTTTCACCACAGCTGGTCAGATAGCAGCCCAACAGGGCCTCCACACAGTCTGCAATGCTTTTGTCAGCAATACACTGCTCTGTATGCAAGTCATATGAGATAGACTGTTTTCCCGCATCAACACCACAGTTTTCTTCTGATGGATTCCAGAAGCCCACTACAAAATCATCCTCTTCAACAGCCTTGCTAGGATCCAGATAGCACATTGCATCCCAAGAGCTATAGTCAAAATCATCAAATTCTGATGAGAACGGAACATTACCCAGGGATGACTTTTTGGGCGCTTTCCATTCATAGTTTGAATCAGTGGTTGAGAAGTGTGAGAGAGAAATTTTCTTCACAAAAGCCCCTGATCCCATTAACATATTATCAATGAATTTGATATGTTCCTGATCATACTCCAGAAAATCATCTTCAAAGTCTGTTTCTTCCTTGGGTAACCTCCACATCAGGTCTTCATCCTCTTCATCATCATCATAATCATCAAGTTTACCATTAGCCAACAAGTTCTCCTTTGTCTATAAAAGAACACAAAAAAATATGGTACTGAAGAGGGCAATGAGAAACAGAAGAGTAAGATTTGAGTAGTGTCTGCTAATAATGACTGATTTTTAAATTAATGTTCCTAATTGTATTGTCTAATCAGATGTACAATACGACCTCAATTAACACTAGCATTCTAAGACTAGAATAACTCTTGGAATACAAAACCTTTATTACTAACCTATAACAGCATATGCTCTACATATAACACATGCTGCATTTCATAGGAACTCGTGCTTACACTTCAATGTGAAGTACATACAATTAATTCTAAACCCACTGAACAACATATATTTGCATGCCAAAGTAAACAAATAATTCTAAATTAACAAATTTATAGCAGTGAAGGAAACCGTTTTGGTTGCATCCTTCTCTCTAGCTGCTGAGGAAGGTTGTTACAAACCTTTAATCAATGTAATTTTGAAGATTCTTTCTATATCCTTCTATGGCAAATACTAAGGTGCTTGCAGGGTTTACTGTAGTCACAATCAGGATAATTTGAGTTTTGTGACACGTAAATGGAAAACACATTCCATGAAATAATTTTAAGAACTTCTTTACCCTAGTCATTCACTAATCATCACTTGAAGCCGCAAAATACATTTATCTACGCTCTCAAACACAGTTGCAAATTAATTCAACCTACTTGGCAAACTAGTAGAAGGCAAGTTTAGTGAATCAGTGTTGGTGATTTTTATACTACAGATGAAAAACAAGAGCCTAATAACAGTTAGCTGGCAAGAATCCAACGCTGATGTGGGTGATAGTCCTGACTGCGTGTGTTAGGGATTCAGTAAGTAATCTTGCTGCTTATTAAGATGTTAGCTATAGACTAATTTTCAGTTGTGTAAGAATTACTAACTTGTACTGTGGTTCTTAATTTTAACAAATACATCATCTCTCCAGTCTGTCATACATTTAATATTACTAGGATTTCAATACAGCAGGTCTGAAAATGGAAAAGACGACAAAAAGGCATACTTCAGTAATACAGGTTTTTATTGCTTGTTTTTGAGTTGAATACTAACATATACATTAAAATCATGAAGTAGGACAACAACTCCATGCAAAGACAACTAGTATTCATAGACTCATAGAATGCTTTGAGTTGTTCCAAGGCCCCCACCATGGGCAGGGACACCTTCCACTAGACCAGGTTGCTCAAAGCCCCATCCAACCTGGCCTTGAACACTTCCAGGGAGGGGGCATCCACAGCTTCTCTGGGTAACCTGTGCCAGTGCCTCACCACCCTCATAGTACAGAACTTCTTTCTTCTATCTAACCTAAACCTACCCTCTTCCATCTTGAAGCCGTCACCCCTTGTCCTGTCACTCTGTGCCCTTGTAAAAAGTCCCTCTCCAGCTTTCTTGTAGACCCCTTTCAGGTACTGGAAGGCTGCTATGAGGTCTCTCTGCAGCCTTCTCTTCTCCAGGCTGAACAGCCCCAACTCTCTCAGCCTTTCCTCATGGGAGAGATGTTCTAGCCCTCTGACCATTTTTGTGGCCTCCTCTGGACCTGCTCCAACAGGTCCATGTCTTTCCTGTGCTGAGGGCTCCAGAGTTGGATGCAGGGCTCCAGGTGGAGTCTCACCAGAGCAGAGCAGAGGGGCAGAATCCCTTCCCTCGACCTGCTGGCCACGCTGCTTTTGATGCAGCCCAGGATACGGTTGGCCTTCTGGGCTGTGAGCGCACATTGGTGGGTCATGTTGAGCTTCTCGGCAACCCTAAGTCCTTCTCCTCAGGGCTGCTCTTAAGCCATTCTCCACTCAGCCTGTATTTGTGCTTGGGATTGCCCTGACCCATGTTTAGGGCCTTGCCCTTAGCCTGGATGGTTTCATCATATCCTTTAACACGCACATATTTATTTAAAGTTTTGGTTTTTTTCAGGCTATACTTCTAGCCTTAACTAATTAAAACAAAAGTTAAAGTTGCCACCAATTTTCTAACACTTACGTACACACCCACAACAGTAAAACTAATGATGTCTCATGTCTTTTCCCTGCTCACTGAGCAAATTGCTATGGATTAATGTAAATTATAAACTGAACACAGATATGCCCAAGCTACACGATGCTGTACAATTTGCTATGGCCCCAATCCAGGAAAGCACTTAAACATACCAGCTAAATGCACAAGTAGTCCTCTTAACATCAAAAGGACTATTCACAGGCTCAACCCAGCATCACTGATGTCAGTGGCAATTCTGCCACTGAATTTGATAGGAGCAACATAAGATTCAAAGTGCTTTTCTGGATTAAGTCCTGAAAGCCAACACCATTTTGAATCAAGTGAAACAGCCTATATTTGTCCTCAATCTATGTATGTCATACTGTAGGTCTCAGCCACTTAATCTTGCAAATCTGTGAACCAGATGATACTACTGGGGACCTCTCTCTTTGGGCCAAATGCACAACTCTAGAGAGGTGTAGATGGCTGGCAGCTGCACTATGCAGCACTTGAAACCATCTAAGGACCAAACGGATCATGATGTTCCTCATCAGGATGGAACAGACATAGGTTTAGCAATGAGAGGAGAGGAGGAAAAAAAAAATGGCTACAGGAATTCATAGTTTAGACACTGCCAAAAGAATTTCTGCTGCTGTAATTACGCATCTCAAATACACACAGTAGAGATATCTGTAACTTTAATTGATGAGAAACAGACAGCAAAATTTTATTTGAAATAGTTGTTTTGGATACTAGTAGCAGTATAATGCTCAAAATAACATTAATTTAACTAGTTCCAACTAGAGCTGGTGCTCAGTTTTTCTTGTTACACACCACCTTTCATAGATGTCACTGAAGTAAAAATACTCTCTGAAAGAGACATCTCCATATGGATGATTCAAAACAAATTTCAGTGTCTCTTTTCGCAAAGATTTAACAAATGCTAGATTTAATTTTTACTACAATTTCATGCACAAGTTTCTTAAAATAAAATTAATTTTAATTAGCAGGACAGCTATATCAGCTACCCTAACAGTGTCTGCACACTGCTTCTTGTACAGAAAATAATAAAAATCTAGGTGATGCAAATGAACAGTACGTAAAGGAGCGAGGAAGCAGTTCTGATAGTTGACTTGTTTCATCAGTAGACAGCATTTCAAAAATAAATCGACAATGAACCCCAGAAGAAAGAACCTTTTCTTAAAGAATACCTCATTGATTTTGAGTAAGTTATGGCCACTCGCAAGCTAAAGATAAATACCTGTAAGTGCTTTTTTCATGCTTTTTGGGAATCAGCTATTTGTTCAAATGAACAAAGGAAGATCCTTCACCTCCAATAAAGCTTAATAAGGCAAAAAACCCCAACCTTTTACTAGGATGTTTTAGTAATAATTTGTCATAATGATATGAGACCTCTAGCCCCAGTCATAGACCATCAGCCCATGGATGGACAATAAAATTTACATCCACGAAAGCAAAATATCTACTTGGCACAAAAAATCCACTTCTTAGTTGCATCATTGTCTGCATTTTGGTCTGAAATGATGTGTTTTATTTACAAATAAACAGTGACTAGTGAAGAGGAAGAGGCCACTGAAAAGTTATGGAGAACTGAAAGCTTTTTAAAACCAATGATTAGCTCCTGTCCCAAACACACTACCTTATTTTTAGAAACGTATAGCAGTCTCTTTGAAATGAAATCTTGGCACAATACAGAACCACGATAATCAGGTTATTTTATTCCACCATAAACATTTATTTGCACAGTACTTCTACCTGACAGTCCTCTCATGTGCCCTCTGGTGGTTCTACAATCCAAGCGTGGTATGTAAAATTGGGAAAGGAAAAAAAAAATAATAAAAAAAATCCCTGTGTTCCCTTCCCCCGACCTCCAAACTGGTCTCATACACTTGAAGATTATGTTACTGACTGCTGTGATCAGTGATATTTCTTATACGTGCACTTCTACTCTAGACATACAATGAGTTTAGTCTGAAAATAAATTGAACTGTTCCTCATTAAGATTTCTCATTTTGAAGCTTCTGGTGATAGACAGCGAGGGTGTCTAAGCCAGCACTTCTTTTGGATGAGAAGAAGCTCTTGGTCATACCCATGGGGTAGCTAACAGCAACAAATATCGAACATTTTCTCAAGCCAGTTCTAATTTTCATTCTGCCTCAGCACTATGAAAAACAACAACTCCTTTTCATATATTCTATAAAGGTGAACTCATTATTTATTAAAAAGCAGACAATCTTCTGCCTATACATATTGCAGCAAAATATGTAACAACAATTCTGTTTAAAATTTCCAAGAGAAATTTCAGAAAAACTGAGAGCATGCTAACTACAAGCACAAAAGTTTTTCTCTGCTTTTCCATTAATATATACAGTGATCACTGGATGATGTTCAGTACATTTCCTTCCTTCGGGTTCTATTCAGGATCAGTTTTCCTCTCATTTTCCTTAAGTTATAGTGACATCTTAGAAAGGAAAAAAAAGATACAGATGTACTATTTTTTTGCTTAAAACACAGCCAAGTATCTAGGGGGTGGGAGGAGGTAGGGATGAGAGAATACAGACATGCGAATAATTATTCCTCAACATAGTTAAATAAAGTCTTACCATTTCATCTTTCTCCCATTTATCAGTGTTGCTCTTGTCCTGGTTTACTATGTAACCAGGAGGAAGCCAATTGACCGGGGGATCAAAAATCGATACCACCATACGACTAGGCAGTCCTTTCTTTTTTCCAAGGCGATACAAGTTACAGTTGCTGACCTTCAAGAAAACCATGATATATATTTATACAAAAATAGGTTAAAATGCAAAAAGAAGCAAAACAATTTTATACGTCAAGCCAGATCTTGTACCATTATGCATTTTCTCTAGTTTGAGTTCATCTTTCTTAATATGGTACAGCCAATTAACAGCAAGGTATAGATTTTTTTTAGAATTTTTTTTTTTAATGACAAGCATACCAGGTGTGACAATTTCAGTTAAAGAAATCTGATGGATTAAATTGTCTTTACAAAACAAAACTATTGCTACTTTTAAAATAATAATAAATATAACCAGTACAAGTATCATTAATTACCAGTGTTAATAATCAACATTCAGACTACATTTGGAATGAAAAATGACTGCTATTATGGGCAGATTGACCTAAACCTTGGCAGTAGAAAGTGTGAAAACAGTTCCATATAACAAATCTTATTAAGTCATAATCCAGATGTTATTTTGATAGCCTCTAAAATTCTTTTAAATATTTTAAAGGGAAGGGAAAAAAAGCACTTTCACATACATAACATACTTCCTTTTCCTTTTTAACTATCAACTTCTGGTCTTCATTTCTCATTTTAAACACACTTTCCATGTTTCTTTTTAAAATCTTGAAATTTGAACTTGAATATTCAATCACTTCCTTTATTTGAACTGTGCTATTTATGTAGCCCTCCTTATTTTCCAATGTTAAACTACTCAATTATTTAATTCTCAGTAATGCATTTAATTAGAGGCAGCCAATCAAATCCTTCTCATTTAATTCAAGTTATCACATTATGTCGGGGAAAAAACACCAAACAAAACAAATTTTCACATGATTGCTCATTCCAGAATTTAAAAACAGCAGCAGCAGAACTGAAGACTGTGCTCGCTACTGTTTACATTTACTTTAAAACACTTTCAAAAGTTTTGATGCAACAGTTCTGTAAGATTTTTTGTTGTTTCATTTTCAGTGTTCCTGTAAAATCATGCTAAAAGTTTTCAAGGAAAGTAATTTACTGAGGAAACAAAGGAAAATTCAAATAAAGCCACAACCTAAGGCTCTGCTAACTCTCATGCTTTCATTCAAGCACTCCTGTTAAACAGTTTCTACGCCATATCGCTCTCGTGTTCAGTCCAACAAACACCCTCACTAACCCAACTTTTAGTTCTATTCAGTCCTGTCTTTTTTCAGCTGGTAATCAGCTGGTTTAGATTTCAAAATCAATCACAGTTATGGCAACATTAATCCTGTAGTTTTGTACTTCCTAATATGTACGCTACCCAATGTATAATCAGTAAAGCTGTGGAATTAAATCAAGCTGTTGCTGCTCAATCTTCTAGTAAAATTTTTGTATATACGGCTTGTTACAGCATGGCTTTTACAGAATATAATTGGATTGTTACTACTTACTTTTTTACTTCTCATATATGACAGCCGTCCCTCATGAGCATCAGGGTAAGTGCAAAACAAGTATGTAGTAATGGCATGCTTTAAAAATGAATCACCAAGCATTTCTAGCCGTTCCAGATTAAATCCATCACTAGCATTTGAAAGAGTCAAAGCTTGAAGAATGAGACCAGGATTAGGACCGAGAGTTTTTGAGGAGTACCCACTGGAAGGGTTCTTTTCAGTATCTGCTCTGTCTTTTGAAAGATTAATAGCTTTTGAAGTACTGGTGGCCACTGCCATTTTGGGGCATCCATCTGAGGTAGATCTGTTAGCATTTCCATCAAGGTATTTATTACTCAGTAGAGTACATTCATTGCTGGGCTTGGGCTGGTTCTCACTGCTGTATAAATTCTGAATGGGATATGAGGTAGTTGGTTGTACAGGTATTTCCTGCCTGCAGTAATTCAGCTGATTTCCTTGGAAAAAGTCTCTGTTAACTAAATCACAATTGCCATTGGCAAGCTTTTTATTGTAAGAAACACCATTAATTGCTGCAAGTTCTGCGGAGACATCAATTTGGAGTTTACTGGGTGACTCATTGAGCAATGTTCTGTAACTCACAGACATTTGGTCATGGTTTTCTGCAGAAGAGGTTCTATTAGCACCTTGATGTGCAGCATTTTCAGGGACTACAATTGTGCTGTGCTTACAGTAATTTTCATTCTCTACTAAAGAGGAGTTAGGAACAGAGATGAAGGATTTGCTGTCAATAGACTTTTTCCATCCAAAGTCCAAGTTAGGATATCTGTAAAGATACATGATAATTTTGTTAAAAAAAAAAAAAAATTATTACAAGACAAGATGACTGTATGGACATATACGTTTAAAAAGCCACATTCCTCTTAAAAGAACAGTGACTGCAACATCTAACTTCACCATTCACTATCAAGTCTTTTTAAACTATGCTTCACTGAAAACTGACATGAGTTAAACAAAGGGTATCAGTTTTAAATTCATGCAGTAAAGGTTAAGTTTTCACCTTGTTTTCCAGTGAAGTCAGATATGGAAAAATACATACTGAAAAAATACATGCCTGAAATCTGCAGGAAGTGATTTAACCCCTACACCAGCATCAGTGGCTGTTTGAGCTCTTAGTTCCTCTGCTGTCAAAAGGCAGTGCAGGCGATAAAGTATGCTGGGGAGGCAAACTGCTTTTCTCCACAACGATGCTGGAATAGGATGTATAGCACAGAGTTCTGGAACCAGTATCTGGGGAGAGGAGGGGGAAAGAAAGCAATTTTACTTGTAAAGGTAGTCGTCAGATCACTGTTAAGAGAGGCAACTTGAATTATTTACTTCTATCTTACCTGCTTATTCTGCAAACTTTCCCACTTCGCTTTCCTCTTCTCAGCACTGCTAAGTGGAAGTGCTTTCCCCTTCTGATTCAAATGGCGAGGAGTCAAAAGATTAAGTCTAAAAAACACGTGAAAATGCTTTAATGTAAGTACGTAATTAATGTATAGAACTTACTAGCCTAAACTTTCTGAAGTGATGACTACTTCTTAGTATTCAACCCTAATGTCTTGTGAAGTGACAGCACTGCTATGTCTGGAAAAAAACAGACTCAAGTTACAGTTGGTATAATGTAAGTTAACTACCCGCCAACAAAAAAAATCAGTAATTATTCTGGAAAACACAAGCCCTCGGCTTTATCCCATAATTTAAAGAGAAAAAAAAAAAAGGCATTTTATTGTCAGACTACAAACATCAGACACAAATATGACTGTTGTTACCTTGAAGATGTGTGGTCCACATCCAGCAGTGGCTGGTTGAGATTGGTCAGGTCAAGATTATACTTTGTTTTATAATATTCAGCAAAAGTTTCATATTCAGGGGAAGGGAATTTACTGAGTGGAGTAAGATCAGTGTATACATCAGCTACATAGAATCGATGAGGCTGATCAAAATTTCGATACCTAAAAAAAAAAATTGGCATATGTTATATCCTTAGGGTAAAGTTTGTGCTAAGTTCTTCATGTTCTAATGTGGTCAGGTAATAAACGCTTAAATAGCTCACTTGAGCTTTTCGGTTGGTACTTTTTGTTGTAGAAACCATTCGTTCATCTAACTTGAATATTAAATGAGAAGTGTGCTATAAGGTAAGGAAGAATGAAGTCAATCTACAATCTACAGAATTCCCTCTACCGAAACGTTTAAATTAAATGCAGAATTTATGTCTTCAATATCTAATACAAAATTAATCTCTGGACAACAATCTCCAAGAGTAATGCTGCAAATTATAATTTCTTAATTCCAAACACCTAACAATTAAACTTTATAATTCAGCTTTTTAATGTCTAGACTCCTATTTGCTACGATCAGTAAAAATGGAGGTCTACTGCATACAAAGATTGTACCATCTCACATCTAAACTGGCATTTTAACCAAGTCATTCTCCAAATCAAGCTAAAATACAAACCCCCAAATACCTAGTAAGTTAAATTCACAAGCCTTCCAAGGACAATGCAGTTCTTGTAATATGGGCAGAATGTTAGAAAAGTAAAGTCAGAATGCTGCGACACCTTTCTTGTGGCTACCAATGCTCATTGGCTACTATGGTAATAAACATGCACAGGAATATTAAAAATCATGAAATCAACATTCAGTATTTAGATTTGCATATTAGCTTATTTCACTTTGATCTGCTGTGTCTATCATTTTAACCTTCTATTCAAATATCTAAACAATCTCCCTAAATAAACACATCATTAATAAGCATTTTCAGCTTTCTTCCAAAGTGAAAAATAAAAAAAAAAAAAACAAACATATTCCTGGGCTGTCTGAACTTCTTCACTGAAGAACTGTTGGTTAAAGGAGCTTTCAGGAAATTTTATTTTCTGATCTTCACAATCACGCCTATTCTAAAGTATTCAATCAGAACCGTACCAATACACATTGTATTAAGCTTCCCCTGAGGAGCGTACAACCAAGCAGGACAGAGAAGTACAAGCACATATTTCCACCAGTTTTATGCTGACTGAAAACAGAAGCACTTGAAATTTTGAGACTTCTTAATCTTTGAAACAAGGTCAGGAATTACTGGCTTTTCCCAAGTCTAAACATTATCAGATGGCAACTAATAACTCTCATAAAAGAGATGCACTCAGCGATCTACTCCAGCTCTTCAGCCCCCAAAAAAAGAGAGGGAAGATGGGAGAATAATACTGGTTTAGGCACTGTGGTCAGATCTTCAGACAGATGAAATACCTAAATTCACTGAAGTCCAGCAACAGTGCTAATTCATGCCACCCACGAGCTACTTCTATGGCATTAACTCTGATCACATGAAGTAATGCTTATACACAGTAATGGTCTGTCACCGCTTTTTTACGCTAGCATTTTTACCACAGCAGTCATCAGCACTGGTAGAAAGACATTTAAATGAAAAAAAAAAAACCCCAAAACTCTAACACAGATGAGGCCAAAACAAAGTACTAATATTTATCTGCCATATATATTCTGCAGCTACTGTTGTTTACTATATACTAGGTACAAGCACAAGCCAGTCAGTCCATTTTCTTCTTTCACATCATGCCAAACATGGCATGGGGAATAATGAAGTCTCCACAAAACCTACCAATTCTGGAGAATCTTTGCATATCCCATATGTAAAGCGTCAAACTTCTCCTCTAAATACCACTCAACAGAAAGATTCTTTTAACTGGTCTTTTTCACTTGTTAATCTCCTGTAGAAGACCACTACGAACTGGTTTTGTCTCGACATTGCCATTGTCGTCTCTTCCTGGCCTCTGAAAAAAACCGCCACAAGGACCTGCAGGAAAGCACTTGCACACACAGCAGCCCCTGGACGGGCAAGAGCGGACTTGCCTAAGCGGGCAGCACACATGGCCCGAACTACACGTATGTGGACATGCTCTGCGCATGCGCAAATGCCCCTATAAAAGGGCAGCACATGCTCCTGGGAGCTCTCTCGCTCTTGCTCTCCTCCTCGCTGCTGGCCTCGGCCCTCGCCGGGGCCTCCACGCCTGCACAGAGACTGAGCCGACTGGACATCGCTGGACATTGTCGAATCCGTGGTGGTGGTAACTGATTCCATCCCCCCCACACTTATTTTCCTCGCCCGCTGGGGTTTTTCTGACTTTACTCCTTTTTTTTTTCTGTCTAGTCTTCTCCTCCCCCTGCTGCTGTCCCTGCCCAACCTCCGATTCCCGGTTCACTGAAATAAAGGTTGCACGGCTTATGACTGCGTTTGTATCTTAATCTCGTCTCCTGGGATCACATCGAAACCTCCCCGATATCGGATTAGGATACTTTTATTGGCGTCACGGACAGGATCCCTCAAGAGGAGAGTGCCGTGCCTCCTTCCTGTGGTGCGCTCTGTGATTGCCTGTGAACGAGGGCAAACGAAGCGTGAGGAAGGCGTGAATGGTGGTTTCTCATTTCCTTTTGTACTGCTCTTATCACGGACTTGTGTATTAGTGTACGGTTTGGCCTCCTGGGAGTGAATAGGGGAAACCTGGACTTCAAGGTGTGACCCTCTCAGGACGCTATCCCCTTTGTAGGAACTTCGTAGGATTTTTGTGCTTTAGTCTACGTTTTGGCCTCCAGGGAGCATATAGGGGAAACTTGGATTTCAAGGCACGGCCCTCCCGGGACGACATCCCCTTTGTAGGAAAATGGCTGCCCTGCAGGCAGCCGACACATGTGACTGTGTGTCCGTGCGGGCTGAGGAAGCAGAGAGGCTGTACGACTTTCTAGAGGCTCACCGAGCTCGCCCCTCGCTCCAGGGGCAAGGCTGGGCGAGGGACCATTGGTTTCGGTTACAGAATGTGGTAGACAGAATGAAAGTGTTGCAAAAAGAAGCCAGAGTTAAGAGGGGGAAGGGAATAGCGATCATCTGTGCGGTGTTGGGAGCGAGTTTGGCTGCTGCGGTGGAGGAAAGGAACCAGAGGTCTGGTCAGGCTGAGGCAGTGGTAGATTCTCTGCAATCGGTGATAGAAATGCTGTGGGAAAGTAAACGGCTGCTGGAGGAGGAGAGGTGCCAAAATGTAATATTGAAGGAGGAGTTAAGGAATCGGCTCCTGAGGGAGTCAGACTCCTTGGTGGAAACAGAAGTAGTGCTGGCAGGGAAAGGGATGCGATCGATCTATCCCCAGGGGGACTTGAAGGGAGCAAAAGAGACCGCAGGCAGCCCCCCCCACATGTACCCGTTGGTTAAAATGGAATACGTATATGAAAACGACAGTAATAATCGTCCCCAGGTTATTACTAAAGAAATCCCTTTTGCGGCAACCGAATGGGCAAAACTGCGAAAAGCCTTTGCGAGAACCGCGAGAGAATCGGAGACCGAATATGTCTGGTGGGTGTCCCTGCCGGGGGGGGGATAACAAAGGGGATTTATTGATTATGGTGGCGGTAGGGCCAAAGAGGAGACCGGTAACCTTTTTGGTTGACGCGGGAGCACAAATTACTGCGCTAAGCCGGGTCGAGGCAGAACGGTGTGGAATTTCGGTCTCGTCCAAACGCCTGATAGTTTGAAACGCCTTGGGGAAAACCCAGACAGTGCCCATGACTCCGGTGACATTATGGCTGCCGGGGGAGGAAGAGCCGTGGACACCACGGTAGCTGTGGGACCTTTCCAAATGAACCTTTTAGGCATGGATGTTTCAAAGGGTAAACAGTGGCGTGATACCCAGGGAAATTCGTGGTCCTTCGGTGCCCCCCAAATTAGACAATTGGCTCAAACTCCCAGCGCGGAGCTGCGTCTGCTGCAAGCGCCGCCTGCCCTCCCCCCTTCTAAATTAACGAATGTGAAACCCTGCCCGCTGCTGCTGGGAGCCGGGGCAGGCACTGCCCCTGCGCTGGCAGAGCTGCGGGAACAAGGAGTGGTAGTTCCCACCCACTCGCCTTACAATTCCCCGGTCTGGCCGGTGCAAACACCTAATGGAAAGAGGCAGTTAACGGTCGATTACCGCCGTTTGAATGCTAATACAGGACCGTTAACCGTTGCTGTGCCCAACATTGCCGAGCTCATTAGCACCATTCAGGAACACGAGCACCCGATTCTGGCAACTATTGATGTTATGTTCTTTGTGGTTCCCCTTCAACCCGAAAATCAAACCCGTTTTGCTTTCACCCGGGAAGGACAGCAGTGCACTTTCACGTGGCTTCCCAGAGCTGTAAGCACTCTCCCACGTTAACTCATCATGCCCTAGCGCAGGAATTAGAAGCGATCCCCATACAAGGGGGGTGAAGATTTATCAGTATATAGACGATGTGCTTGTGAGAGGGAGTCAGATAGAGGAAGTTGGGGAGGTGCAGCAGGACATTATTACCCATTTAGAAAGCATAGGATTGACGATTCTGCCCGAAAAGATACAAGCCCCTGCTAGTGAAGTGAAACCCCAATGAACCAATATCGGGGGCAAGGGAACCAATTTACAATTTAAATCTGATAATTTGATTGCAAGCGGCTCTAGAAATCATCACTAATAAAACTGCAGATGCCTAAGACCTTTTAACTCAACAGTCTCAACAGAAGTGCATGGCCATCCTTCCAACATTGCATGGTCCTGGATTACCTGTTAGCTGAAGGCGGGGGGGGGGGG